>UEXV01000027.1_pt1 | contig 51833 bp, 41 predicted proteins | sample 4301181 | NCBI WGS metagenome assembly UEXV01 (sample SAMEA4773175, study PRJEB27434) | metagenome | biome: 2259; feature: agricultural soil; material: soil | place: USA | collected 2014-09 | depth 0.25 m | reverse complement strand
CGGCTTGCAGCGCTCAGAGAAGTGATGGCGGCGGGGGCACGTTTAACTTCATCGTGCTTGCCGTCTTTGTCCTCAGCACCTGCTGTGCCACCGAATGAGCGAGGGCCAGCGCAAAGCGGGCAAAGGGCGAAGAGCGAAGTGCAGTGCTGTCTCCAAAATCAAATAGAGCCAAGTGCACGTCATGCACCTGGCTCTTCGCCCTTTGCCCTTAGCTCTTTGCCCTTAGCCCTTACGGCCGTCGCATCGTTACCTGTCTTTGTAGAGCCATCGCTTCCTGGTTGTTGGGATCGATGTTAATGGCGCTGGCGGCATACTTTCTGGCTTCACCCATATCGCCTCGTTCCAGAAATATCCGACCCAGAAGAATGTGAGCATCAATGAGCGGATGATTGTTCTCCCAAAAGATGGCGGTCTTGAGAGCGGCGATTGCTGCTTCCTGATCGCCGCGCCTTTGGTGGATGCGGCCGCTAATCAAGAATGCTTCCGCCGTAGTCGGTTCCAGGTTCAGGAGCTTGCGAATCTCGGCTAACGCTTCGTCATCGCGACCCTGTTGATAAAGCTCGCGGACCTTGTTGAGCGATTCCTGAGCGCTGTTTGCGTTCGCTGCCTCAATCGCTTTTACGCGACTGAGGTCAGAGATATCCACCTGATTCAGCACGTCGCGCGAACGCAGATTCAAATTCATCACTGATTGCGATTTCTGCCAGTCAGTCTCCCATTTCGCATAACTCGGCAAATAACGTTTGGCTTGATTATCAGCGGCAGTCGCTGCGTCCGTGTGATTGGCGCGCTGTTGCGCCTTCGCCAGCAAATAGTAAGCTTGACCATCTCGCTGATCAGCAGCGATCACTCGTTCTAGCTTTTCAGCGGCCTCGGCGTATTTCTCATTGAGGAACAATCCGTAGGCGTAATTGAAGAGCACTGTCGTGTCGTCCGGAGATGAATCAGCGGCGCGAGACAGCAAGGTAATTCCCTGAAGCAGCAGACGCGTCCGCTCTTCAGGTTTCTTTTCATTTCTCGCAGCTTCCACCGAAAGCGCACCCGCGTTGTTGTAAACGGCGACCAGCGGCATCACTTTTTCATCCGCCAGCGGGACCAGCGTGGTAAGCGCGTTCACCACGTCCGCGATTTTCCAGTAAGCGAGACCCGCATAAAACTGAGCTTCGTTGTAATGCGGCTCCTTCTTCTGAAGCATCGTGAAATACTCGATCGCTTCTTTCCATTGCGATTGATCAAAGTGGAAGCGGCCCAGCTCAAACGCGGCCTGGCCATAGACCGCGCCGCCGTTGTCCTTTGAATAAAGCTTCAGCGCATTCTTGAAATAGATCGCGCGCGTCGGATCGTGTTGGCCCGTTTGCGATCCTTTCATGTAAGCCTCAAAGGCCTGGGGTGGAACTTTGGTCGCCTCCTGCACCAGGTTGTTGCGTGAGAACGAAAGCGCCTTGTCGCGTTGAAACAGAATTTGATATGCGAGTTCGCCGTGAACCTTCTGAAGGTCCTTGACGTTGTCCGCGAAGTCATATTGGCGCGGCGCCCAGGCTCCATCAAAAACGTCACCGGCGAGGCGGCCTTCGTTCACGCGCAGCACACGTGCCTGACCGATGATGGAAGCAGCGGGCGGATCAGCAGGCTTGGTCTTGTCGTCCGACGGCGGCGCCGTCGCCAGCACGACTTTGTAGGTTCCAAAGACAATCATCGACGCCCTCAACTCGCGAGCAATCTTGATCGCCGTCGCGCGCGAGGGAATGACCGTCAAAGGCAGACGCAATCTTTGATAAGCGACGGCACGTTCGTCGCTCGATACAACAATCAGACCGGGCTTATCCAAAAGGACTGAAAGCGAGTCGGCGAAGCTTTCACCAATCCAGTTGTACTCCGGACGATCCGAAGTGTTTTCAAAGGGCATAACCAGGACGATTTCGGCGCTCGGATTAGACTGGGCTTGAACGTTTAGCGCGAAACTCTGAGCAGAAAAGCTGAATGTAAAGGCTGCCAGCAACGCAAATAAAATCTTTCGAATCATCAAATATCCTTCAATTAGTTAGTAAAAATGGGGACGGAACTTCGATGCCTCTATGATAGCAGCGGTTGGTCGAGAGCGCACAGGCACTGGCGGTGAGGTCAGTACCGGGAGCGGTAGCGACAGGGTCGCCTCTTGAATGTGAGCACGTTGATAGGAATGCTACCCGGTCGCTAACGCTCCCGGTACTGACCTCATGACAGTCATTAACAAGAGTCTAGGGAGTGGCTTCAGTGATGACGAGTTGATTGTCGATGCTGTTGACGCCCTTAGTCGAACGAATTGCTCTTTCCACGCGCTGCTTCAATTCGGCCGATCTTACGGAGCCGACGATGGTCACTTTGCCGTTTTCGACCAGCGTACTAACGTCCAGCTTAGCCAGGACTGGATCTGAAGTTAGCGTGCTTTCGATTTGTGATTGAATCGTTGCATCGTTTGGAGTATCAGTCGATGTCTGGCCGCCGGTTGGTGTGCCTTGGTTCAAGGGCGTCTGGCTCGCAACCGGGGTCCCGGTGGGCGAGGCCTTTGGGGTCGGTGAGAGACTTGGACCGGCCGGCACAACTTGTTGCGCTTCGAGCGTCGCGCTCATCGGATCAAACGGCCGGCTGGTAAGAAAGAGCGCGAGGAAGGTGGCTAAAGCTGCCGCACCGATCACGCTGAGCGCGACCCAAATTTCCGGCGATCGCGTGTTGCGCGCGCCCCGCGCTCGCGACGAGCGAGGTCTTGGCGGCGGAGTCTCAACTACAAATCGGCTTCGGGGTGGTCGTCGCGGGTCCTTCACAGATGGCCTCGGAATTAATTAAAGAAACTGCGCATCACGCCTGAGAAATGTAACATTCCGAACTATCGTATCATTAACCGGCTTCGTTGAGTTCTTTTGGCCTTCCGGGAAATCCGTGCAAGTCAACGGGGATCTACCGTTCTGAACATGCGCACGTTTGATTAACGGCGCGGATAGTGGCACAGACTTTAGTCTGTGAGATCGAATGCGCAGAACCACACAGACTAAAGTCTATGCCACTTTGAAATTGATTTTGGAGGCATTGTTGAAATGCGGGACTTAACGAAAATAGTTTTTGCGATCATGTTTGTTTGTCTATCTGCGACGGCCGGCTTGGCTCAGTCTGTGGAACAGACCACCACGGCGCGCGATCGGCAATCAGTTAACATCACGGTTTACAATTCGAACCTCGGCCTGGTGCGGGAAACGCGTCGGCTGACGCTGCCTACCGGCAGAATTGCTTTGCGATTTGCTGACGTCACGGCGCAGATTCGCCCCGAGACTGTTCACCTCGCGTCATTGACGGCGCCGGCAAGCTTGCGAATTCTCGAACAGAATTATCAGTATGATTTGCTGAACCCTGGGAAGCTGCTCGACAAGTTCGTGGGCCGCGAAATCACCCTGGTCCTGCGTCGTTACCAAAACAACACCGAAAGCTTTGAGCCGGTCCAGGCGACGCTGTTGTCGAACAACAGTGGACAGGTCTGGCGCATCAACGGCCAGATCGTCATCAATCCAACCAACATCTCGGAAATGCGTTTTCCCGACCTGCCAAAGAATCTGGTCGCGACCCCGACCTTAGTTTGGGACCTCGAGAATCGTGAACCCGTCGCGCAAAACATCGAAGCCAGTTACCTGACTGCGGGAATGAACTGGCGCGCTGATTACGTGCTCCTGGTTAATGCCGAGGATACAAAAGGCGATTTGCAGGGCTGGGTGACGCTGACGAATAGCAGCGGCGCGTCGTTCGAAGATGCGAAGCTGCAATTGGTCGCCGGCGATGTGAATAGAGTTTCAGATGACCGCACTTACATGCTGGCCGGCGCCATGGCCCGAAAAGATGCGGCCAGCGAATCGCAGTTTAAAGAGCAAGGATTTTTTGAATATCACCTGTACACAATGCAGCGGCCCACCTCGATCTTGAATAACGAGACCAAGCAGGTGTCTCTCCTCGAAGCGATGGGCTTTGATGTCAGGAAAGAATTCGTGCTGAACGGCCAGCGTTACTATTACACCGGCTACAACAATCCCGGTCAGCCAATCAAGGAAAAGGTTGGCGTCTTTATTCAGTTTCGTAATTCGCAATTGAACAAACTCGGCATGCCTTTGCCGGCCGGTACGATTCGTCTTTACAAGAAGGATGACAAAGGCAACCAGCAGTTCATCGGCGAAGATAAGATCGATCACACGCCGAAGGATGAAGACGTGCGCGTGAAGGTGGGCGACGCTTTCGACATCGTGGCTGAGCGCAAACAGACAGACTACAAGGTGCTGGCCTCAGGTCATCTCTACGAGTACGCCTACGAAATCAAGATTCGGAATCACAAAGACGTTCCGGTCACGATCGTTGTGAATGAGCCAATCGGTGGCGATTGGGAAATGGTCTCTTCAACCTTCGAAGCGAAAAAGACAGCGGCGTTCGCGGCGCAATTCAATGTGCCCGTTGCGAAGGACGGCGAAGCCACCCTGAGCTATCGCGTGAGAGTGAAATATTAATCTAAGAATGCGCGGCTTTGCCGCTTGATGTGCGGAAAGGCTTTGCCTTTCCGGAACAGACTCTCAACTTTCTTCCTCATTGGTTCGAGGCTGCCTCGAACCAATGAGGGATTCATATTTGACATGCCGGTAAGGCAGAGCCTTACTGCACATCACGCGGCAAAGCCGCACCGCCCAGCCCCTGTAAATCGCCAGGCGTGGCGCAGGTTGCCAACCTGCACCACATTTTGTTATACGCGGCGACATGAAAACGATAATTCGCGTCGCACTGTTAATAGCAGCGGTTCAAATTCTCTCTGGCGGCTCGCTCGCACAGCCTGTCGATCAAAACAAATCACTCGACACCCGCATCCGCGCTGAAATTACTCCGTTCAAAGGAAAGGTCTTTCTGTTCGCCCGAAACCTCGATACGGGCCAGACCTATTCGTTCAATGGCGACGAACGCGTTCGCACAGCCAGCACAATCAAAATCGCGGTCATGATCGAAGCGTTCGCGCGCGTGGCCGACGGTCGCGCGAAATGGACCGACGAACTGGTTTTGACCAAGGCGTCGCGGTACGGTGGTTCGGGAATCCTGCCGGAACTTGGTGATGGCTTGCGTCTAACGCTGCGCGACTGTGTTCGTTTGATGATGTTGGTAAGCGACAACACTGCCACCAACATGGTCCTTGATTATTTGACCACCGATGCGGTGAACGAACGCATGGAGTCGCTGGGTTTCAAGAGCACGCGCATCATGCGGCGAGTCGGCGGCGGAGGTGAAAGCAAAGCCGGCAAGGAGGCCGACAACAAACGTTTCGGTCTGGGCGCGACGACGCCGCACGAGATAGTGCAAATCATGGAACGGCTTGATAAGGGCGAGATCGTCAACAAGGACGCGTCGAAAGAAATGATCGATCTGATGAAGCGCGAGCAGGCGCGCTATGCGATTGGCCGCACTACTCCCGAGGTCCCGATGGCCAGTAAGTACGGCGCCCTCGATGCGCTGCGAAGTTGCGTCGCCATCCTTTATGCCAAGGACAAAAAGATCGCGATAGCTATCACTGTCGACGACATGCCGCAGCCGAGTTGGAGCGTAGACAATCCCGCTTATCTTTTGATCTCCCGGTTATCACTAATCCTTGCGGAAGGACTTTAAGGCCTCTGGCTGCGGCGTCCCGCAGGCCCGACATCCAAAAAATCTGTATCATCCTCCCAGTTTTTGGATGATTGAATCAGTGTGGTTTTCAAAACTCACGAAACTTTTGACTCCAATCGCGAGCCTTGGGCAAGGTCTGGTTCGTTATACCAATCCGGGAGGCACTCTTACTGCGATAACACCCGCCCAGATGCTGACGATCTTTCCTTCTCTGAATGGAGAGAACGCGACGGCGGTTGCGGCTCTCGCGGCGGCGGCGACCAAGTATCCGGCGAATGATTGCTCTCTCGGCGATCGCTGCGTAAACACGGGTTTCGCTTTAATGCGGCCACGCCGGTGCAACTGAATTCGCATGCGGCAAGATTCGATTTCAACCTGACCCGCCGCCAACAATTGTTCGGGCGTGCGAACGTCATCTATGACAAGACGGTGCAGGCCCCGAATTTTCCCGACACGCCCTCACCCGGCGTCTGGTCACACCCGACCGGCCTGGCCGTGGGTCATAACTGGACCTTGAACAACAACATGGTCAATCACTTTGTGTACGGCTTCACGCGAGAAGCCTTCACCCAGCAAGGTGATTCGAACGCGAACAACATCTCGTTCCGGTTCGTTTTCTCGCCGTTGCTGTTTACACGCGACGTGATTCGGATCACGCCGGTGCACAACTTTGTCGATAATTGTGAAGTTACTCGATCTCGCGTGCGACTATATTCACAGCCCAACGTGGGAAAGACGGACACGCGTCACGAAATTGAGTTGCAATTTCGTCTTACCTGCAAATCAAGAAGGGCTCGCTGGCTGTTCGTTATCTGAACGAAGCGATCCGCTTGGATCCAAAAGGAAAGGCCGAGGTGCACCTGCGTTTGGCATTGCTCTATAACGCCGCGGGGATGAAAGATAAAGCGGCCATCGAATACGACGAGTTTCTCAAGAAGAAGCCCGCTTACCCAGACCGCATGAAACTGGAAAGATATATTGCTGATAATAAAAAGCCCTGACCGGCGTCAGATCTGTAGGAGCGTCCTCGCAGGTTCGGATTTGGAGGAACTTCGGACGGTCCGCTTTCGTTCACGACAAAGGAAATCGCTGGATCTCAGGAGAAAAACCAAATGAAGCGAGTGCTGATTGTAGTGGCTTTGCTCGTAGCTGCGGCAGGTCTCGGGTTGTGGCGTTCGAACGGCAGTATTCGGTCGGGCCTGAATCGGGTCGTTACCGCCAGCGAGGATAACTCGCCCGGCGTCACCGGCGACGAGACCCGCAAGACGTTCGACCTCAAACCCGGCGATCGAGTCGAAGTGCAGGGGATTAACGGTCGCGTCGAGATTCAGACCTCGGACAGCAAAACGGCCGAAGTCTTCGTCAAACGCACCGGCGATAATCCCAGTTCGCTGCGACGTCGCGAATTGATCATCGAACAAACGGGCGAGGGCATTCTCGTGCGCAGCAAACGGAACCACAACGGACTTTGGGATCATCTGTTCGGCAGCGACCCGAAAGAAGAAGTGACAATCAAAGCGCCGCGACAGATTCAACTGGCGATCAAGGGAGTGAATGGACGCGTCACCAGCAGCGACATCGACGGGCCAATCGAAGTGAAAGGCGTGAACGGGCGCGTGGAGCTGGGCTTGGTAAGCGAATCAGCACAAGTGAGTGGTATTAACGGATCGATTTCGTTGGGCGTGAAGGGTCTGGACCAGCGAGGTGTTCGCATCAGCGGCGTCAATGGCGGGATTGAATTGAAACTCGCCAACGGTTTGAATGCCGACCTGACCGCGAAGGGAATGAACGGCAGCGTGCGTTCTGAAATCGCGGAAGTGAGTGTTGAGAAAGACGATCACTGGACGCGCTACTCGGCGCGGATAGGCACCGGCGGCGCGCCGATTGAAATCAGCGGCATCAACGGCAACGTGCGCCTCACTCGCGCAGCGGGTGCGGCGCCCACTGCCGCTTCAACCGAAAAGAAGCCGGCTGATGCAGCCGAGACAAAGACGGTTGAAGTTGGGAAGTTGGACAAGGCGAAAGCTGGTATGAAGGCCGCCAAGGCTACTCAGTAATTCGCGAATCCATTTGAAACGAAAAAGGCCGGCGAGTCTGCCGGCCTTTTTGTTTATGAAGTCTGGTGCACTCAGCAGGACTCGAACCTGCGGCCTTCTGATTCGAAGTCAGACGCTCTATCCAACTGAGCTATGAGTGCACATGAGAAGAAGGTTTTTGGTCTTCGTACTTTGGTCTTTGATCCGATTCTGACGAGCAATCCTTATGATAAAGGTCAAAGTACAAAGATCAAAGTACAAAGAACTACTTGGTGGTGGTGGTTCGTGACTGGAGCGCAACCGTCCCGGTTGCTGCTTCAGCCCTGAAGACTGCAAGCGCTTGCGCTCCAGTCTACTTTCCCTGAAACTCTTTCCGAAGAAACTTAATCATCTCAGCGATCTCTTCCGGCTTCAGCTTGTCGGCGAACGCCGGCATTCCATCTCCGCCCTTCTTGATCTGCTTTTCGAAGTCGGAATCTGAATGACGCACGGCGTTTCCTTCGCGCAGCGTTGGGACTTTCAGTCTCGTGCCGTCCGCCAATTTCACCGGACCGCCGGCGCCGTTTTGGCCGTGGCATTCTTTGCAGTCCTTCTCATAGGTAACGCGCACCGTCGCGAATGGGTCGGGCGTCGACGCTGTCCTGGCCGCGGTATTGCTGTTTGATGGCGAAGAGGTTTGCGTCTGCTCATGCTTGCACGCGGTGGCGACGAGCAAAAGAACGGCGCTGATGAATACGACAAGCTGACGTTTGGTCATCGAAACAATTCTCCACTTAATGGCCGCGATGCTGGGCAAAACAGCCGAAGTATATCATGGCGATTCGGATGAGCTGTGCGCGTTTGCCAACTGGCAAAGACAAAAGGCAGAATAGGTACGCGCTTACTCAAGCAATCCCGCGCAACCAATTAGACGATGGCCGTTCCCCCGATCGGACTTTTCTATGACCAGCGAGCGCGATCCAAACAATAATTCGACTCGCGGATCGCTGCGTCTTGCCCCGAACGTCGAGGAGCTCGAGGAACACAAGCGAAAGATTCCGCGCCAGTTCGTCAACTTCACTTTCTACCGGACCCGTCCTGACTGGCGCCTGCTCGACGAAGCAGACAAGATTGAGTGCAAGCGTGGTTTCGTTTCCGTGGTTGATGACTTTCGCTCCGCGCTGCTGATTCACAGTTACTCGACGGTAGGTTTGCGCACCGACGCTGACTTCATGATCTGGCGAATTGGCGCCGAACTCGATCCGATGCAGAACATGACGGCGCGTTTGAATCAAACCACCATGGCCAAGTACATCGAGCCGACCCACTCGCTGCTGTCGATGACCAAGCGCTCGATGTACATCGAAAAAGATTGTTCGGACCACAGCGAAGATCGGACGCACATCATTCCCGGCGAAACGGAATACCTGTTCGTCTGCCCTTTGCAGCGCACGCGTGAATGGTATTCCCGGCCGCAGGAGCAACGGCACGAGATGCTGGAAGAGAACCTGCGGATTGGATCGAAGTATCGTTCGGTAAAACTGCACACGACCTATTCGTTTGGACTCGACGATCAGGATTTTGTCGTCGTGTTTGAGACCGATAAGCCCGCGGACTTTCTCGATTACTTTCAGGAATTGCGTGAGACGAAAGCAAGCTCGTTCACGCTGCGCGACACGCCGATGTTCACCTGCCGTAAACGCACCCTCGTGGATTGCCTCGACGCTTTGGGCTGAGCCACCGGTCATCGCCCCGCCACAAGATCCGTGCAAAGCAAAAAATATTTTGGACCGATTGTCGCCGTCGGGTTAATCCTAATTGGGACAGTGATCGAGCTGCGCCTTCAGGGACGTTTATGGGCGTGTGTCTGTTCGAAGTTTATCCTGACCAGGGAGGCGTGGAGCTCAGAGACCTCGCAACTTTTTCTCGATCCCTATAGCCTGACGCATGTGGCCCACGGCATGATGTTCGCTGGGCTGCTCGTGTTGCTGTTACCCAGAGTTCCCCCGATGTGGCGCTTTGTCTTAGCAATAGCGCTCGAGTCCGCCTGGGAAATTATTGAAAACACGAACACCGTCATCGAACGTTATCGCGTAGCCACCGCATCGCTCGGCTATCAGGGTGACTCAATCGTAAATTCATTAGGCGACATCTTCTGTTGTGCAATAGGATTCATGATCGCGAGGAAATTGGGTTGGAAGTGGTCGATCCTGGTATTCATCGCCGTCGAAGCTGTCTTACTTATCTGGATACGCGATAGTTTGTTTTTGGAGATTATCATGCTGGTCCGTCCGATCAATGCGATTAAGACGTGGCAAATGGGGCATTGACGCGATGCGAATTCGACCGATTGTCTTATGCCTGTTTGCCGGCGTCTTGATGATTGCAGAAGGCGTCGGATCGTTAGCGCAGACTCCTCCCGCCAACCTCGAATACCTCTGGTACGAAACCGAGAACATGCGCGGCCTTACTGAAACGCCGCGTCATGAGCCTTTACTGAATCCTGCATACCTCAACCTCACGGCTGCGAAGGCCCCAGGTTGGGCCATCAGTGGTCCGGGCGTTTCCGCGGAATGGTCGCAGGGCGGCGAGAGTGAGTGGAATTCCGTCGCGGCCAGCGCCGACGAAACTCGCGGCACGATTTGGCAGGACCTGGAAATTCCGCGCGGTGGTGAATACAAGGTTTGGATTCGCTATTCGGACTTCGCCGGCAAGTCGGAACATTTCGTCGTGCGGATTACGCAGACTGGTGTCGGCAGCAAAGAAGGCGTCTCAATCTCAATCTCTCCAAAGGAAGTTTTTCGCCAGGAGTTTGGCGGCAAAGACATCATCGATCCTCATGACGAAACGAGCATGTACTGGGGCTGGGCTTTTACCTGGGACGGCGCGCCCGCGACGCTCGCCAAAGGCCCCGCGCGGGTCTCGATCGAAATCACCCAACCGGCGCAGGCGCGGCGACAAGTTGATTGCCTTCTGCTGACGAACGATCCTGCGTTTGTGCCCGACGGCAGACGCAAGCCGGATTTTGCCGCGATGCGTTACTTGCGCGAATGGTCAACACGTCGCGCGACCTTCACGCCGCTAATCAGTCCTCAATTCGATCCGGTCGCAACGCCGCGTCCAAAAGTTGCCGGGCGTGATTTCCTGATCCCGTGGAACATCTCAAAAGAGTTCTGGAAGCTTTACGACAAGCCGGTAGCTGCGCGACCGCTTTATCCCTTCAATGCTGAGCCCATCGATGAATTCGTAAAGACCTACGCCGGCAAGCGTGAGGTTCCGATCTTCGATTCGAAACTGATTGCTCCGGTGATTTACATCATCGACCTGCCGGAGCTTCTGAAAGACGGCAGCGCGTTCCGTCGTTATCTCGCCGAAACCAAGTCGCCGTTTGCGGTCTTGATCAATTACGGTTCCGCAACTTTTGCTTCGGACGCTGATGCCCAAGCCGCCTGGAAGCTTCTGAATGGGGAGCTGCGCGAACAATTTCTTGGTTGGATTTCCGGAGAGAGTGTCGGCTTTGTCTGGAGTGAGGCGCCGCAGTATTTGAAGATCTCGCCTGAGATGACGCGTGCGCAATTACTCGACGCGCATCGAGTCTTTTACACCGACGCGTTGTCGCGCAAGTGGAGCGCGATGTTCAAGAACCAAACCGGGCCGATGTGGGACAAGTTGATCCCGGCGCAATCAACCTCGAGCACTTCGTTTGCGCACGCGCTCGCCGAATGGGGCGTTAGTTTTCCCGGGATGGAGAGCGTGGCCGTGCAGCCGATGACGGCGATGCGTCTCGCGTTCAATCGCGGCGCCGCGCGGCAATTCGGCGGCAAGTTTTTCTATTATCACGCGCCCAATTTTGGTGACACGGCGACCACGTTCACCAAAGAACAGAACTTCGCGGGACCGGACAACTTTTTTCATTCGCGTTACGGCGCGACGATGGGGCCGTCGCTTTCGTGGTATCGAAAGAGTTACTACCTCTATTACATGTCGGGCGCTTCGGCGATCTATCTCGAACAGGGTTTCGATCAGTTTTTCAAACCCGGTCCCGGCGATCATCCGTTTCAATTGAATCCGCTCGGTCGCATCACCGAAGAGTTTGTGCGCTTTGCCGAGAAGCATCCCGACCGCGGCGAGCCTTACACGCCGCTCGCGTTCCTGCTTGATCCGGCGCATGGCTGGGAGATGACGGATTATCCGCAATGGCCTTTCGGAATTTCGCAAATAAACAAGAGCGATCGCGCGCTGCGCGAGTTGTTTGGCGTCGCTTACTATCCCGGCCTGGTTCGTGAAGGCGAGCCGGCCAGCGGCGAGCGACAAGCGTTTGTTCCCGGAGTCTTCGGAAATATTTTTGATGTGCTGGTTGCGTCAAGTGGCACGGACGTCTCGCCCGTGAAAGAGCACGCGCGGCATGCGCGTGCCACATCGATCGATTCTTATCGCGGCGTCATCGTCGGTGGACAAATCAACTGGACTAACGCCTGGGTGAAGAAACTTGAGAGCTATGTCCGAAGCGGCGGCACTGTGGTTCTAAACGCTGCTCAGGTGAAAGGACTGCCGGCGTCTTTGATTGGAGTGCGCCTGAGCGGCGAAACCGGCGAGGCGCATAACGCGCGCTGTCTTTCACCGGCCGAACCGCCGCAGGATTTTCATGGGCAGATTTTTCGTTATGAAAAAATCGAGTTATCAGGCGCTCAGCCGCTGATGACTACGACGTCAAACGAGGCGTTGGTGACAGTGAACAAAATTGGTCAAGGCCGAGTTGTTTTTGTCGCGGTGCCCGACTACCTCGGCGAAGATGAGCGCTTCACCCCACTCGGCGCGCACGTGCTCACGCATCTGGCCGCCGACGTGACGCCGATCAGAATCGATGGCGATGTCGAATACCTGATCAATCGAAATTCGCGTGGTTGGGTGGTTACCATCTTAAACGACAATGGCGTATTCAAGCCGCAACAGGGATTGGCGCAAGTCGATCGCAATGCGAGCGTGACGGCGACAATTTCTCTTCGTGGTGCTTCGATCAACAGCGCGAGTGAATGGACGAAAGATCAGACGTTGTCGATCAAGAAGCAAACAGGATCTGCAGACAGTGTGTCAGTCACGATCGCGGCTGGCGGAATCGCGGTTGTTGAGTTGGTATCTGCGCGTTAAGATCAAATTTTAGACACTTGGATTGTGGTTTTACTGTGACTGAAGTGTCTATGAACCGCGGAGCGGTTCCAACCTCCAGCCCAACGTTGCCGCAGGCTACGTTGGGTGATGGTCGTTAACCCAGGGTAGCCGCGGCGGCAACCCTGGCTCTGTGCAATTAACCGCTTCGCGGTTATTGAGTTTCTGTATCTGAGTTCGAAGGGAACTGAGAACGATTTCATGAGCGACAGAATCGCGCGAAGATTTTTCATCAGCGGTGGCGTTCAGGGCGTTGGCTATCGGTTCTTTGCTCAACGCGCCGCGGCCCGGCATCAGGTCGTTGGTTTCGTCAAGAACCTTGAAGACGGCCGCGTTGAAGTTCTGGTCGAAGGGCCGGCGGCGAGCGTCGAAGCGTTCAAGCATGAGCTGGCGACGGGACCGAGGTATTCTGCGGTCGATCACGTCGAAGAAATTAACCTCGATCCGACGGGAAGTTATTCGTCGTTCAGGATTGAGCATTGAGCGATGATTTTGTGATCGTGTCGGATATCACAGTCAGTACCATCCGCGTGAGCGGATGGGATCAAGTGGAGCCTTGGTAGCCTCCTTATCCCACCTGCTGACGCAGGTGGTACTGACCTTGCTCGCGCAGGTGGTACTGACACGGTCGGGTTTTGACACTGAAACCACAAGCGCATCGTAGACGTAACAAACTGAAAATGGAGGACGCTCAACCCACCTTAATTCTCGATCAAGTCACGAAGAGTTTTGGCGACTTCGTGGCCGTGCGAGATCTCAGTTTGCAGGTCAGGCGCGGGCGAATCTTTGGCCTGATTGGTCCGAACGGCGCGGGCAAGACGACGACCATTCGTATGATCGTGAACATCACGGTGCCGGACTCGGGGCGGGTTGAGCTGTTCGGACAACCCATGTCGACGGCGTTGCAGGATCGCATCGGCTATCTGCCGGAAGAGCGCGGCCTTTATAAGAAGATGAAGATTGGCGAGCAGCTAAGATTTTTTGCCGAGCTGAAAGATCTGCGCGGCAAGGATGCTGAAGATCGCATCGACAAGTGGCTGGCCAAGATGCAATTGACGGATTGGAAAGAAAAGCGGACGAAGGAACTTTCCAAAGGCATGCAGCAGAAAGTTCAGTTCATCACTTCAGTAATTCACGATCCTGATCTATTGATTTTGGATGAGCCGTTTTCCGGGCTCGATCCGGTCAACGTCGATATCATGAAAGAGACGATCCTCGAGCAGAAGAGCGCCAACAAGACAATCATCCTTTCGACGCACCAGATGGAGATCGCCGAAAATCTCTGTGACGACGTCTGCATGATCAATCGTTCACGTAAAGTGCTGGACGGCAAGCTGCGCGAGATCCGCCGGAGCTTTTCGCGAAACGCGGTGGCCCTGCGCTTTGAGGGAAATGACGGTCTGTTGAAGGATCCGGAGTTAGTGACAAATGTTCGCCCGGTCGGCGAAGATTTCGAAGTGCTCCTGGTCCCGGGCGTAAGTCCGCAAACGTTACTGAAACGTTTGGTTGATGCGAACACCGTGGTGACCAGGTTCGAATTGGTCGAGCCCTCGCTCCACGATATCTTTGTTGCCAAGGTGAAGGAATCCTCATGAGAAAATTCTTCGCCGTCGTCAAACGCGAATACGTTCAACGGGTCCGCACCAAGTTTTTCGTCGTGGCGACGATTCTTGGTCCGATCCTGATGTCGGCGTTTGCGATCGTGCCGGCGCTGATGTTCGGAATTAAGTCCGGCGGGCCCACGCGCATCGCGATTGTCGATCAAACCGGCAAGATGTATGAACGCGTCGAAAAGGAATTGACCAGCAGCCGCGCAGCCAGACAAACGGCGACACCCAAGCCTGAAGAGCCGCCCAAGTTCAATCAAAATCCGGCGGACCAGGCGAAGCAAAACGGAAACATGATTGAGGGCAGTTTTGCGGTCGAGGAGACGAAGGTGAACGGACGTTCACTCGACGACGTTCGCAAAGAGTTGGCCGCGCGCGTCGCCAACAAGAATCTCGACGGCTTCATTATTCTGCCGCCGAACATTCTGAATGGTGAGCAGCCGGAATTTAGAGCGCGTAACACGGCTGACCTGTTCACGAAATCGAAAGTGGAGAATTCGATCAACCGCGCCCTGCGTTCGCAGCGAATGCTCGAGAATGGAATCGACGAAAAGAAGATCGAACGAATGTCAGAGCCGGTCACGCTGATTTCCAAAGGCGCAACCGGTGAAGAAACCAAGGGCGAGTCCAGCTTTTATCTGGTCTTTGGTCTGGGCCTTCTGATCTACATGAGCGTGCTGCTCTATGGCCAGTTCGTGCTGGGCGCAGTGATCGAAGAGAAAGAAACACGCATTGCGGAGATTCTGTTTTCTTCCATGCGCTCGTTCCCTTTGATGATGGGGAAACTGATCGGCGTTTCGCTCGTGGCCCTGACGCAACTGGGAATTTGGGCGATTGCGTTCCTTTCGTTCTCGGCCTGGCTGGCCGGGTCTTCGTTTAGCCTGCCGCAAATTCCGGCATTGATCTTCGTTTACTTCGTGCTCTATTTCCTGCTCGGCTATTTCATCTATGCGACCGTGTATGCAGTGGTCGGTTCGATGGTCACCACCACGCAGGAGGGGGGCCAACTCGCGTTGCCGATCGTGCTGCTGCTCGTGATGGGCTTCTATCTTTCATTCAACATCATCCGCAGTCCGAATTCGTCGGTCGCATTTTGGGCTTCAATGTTTCCTTTCTTCGCGCCGATTACCATGCTGGTAAGGATCGTGACTGAGACGCCGCCGTTTTGGCAGATTCTGCTTTCGCTGGGAATTGGAATCGTCACCATCGTGGCGCTGATGTGGCTGGCGTCGCGAATCTACCGCGTCGGCATGTTGATGTACGGCAAGAAGGCGAGCATCCCGGAAGTCCTGAAATGGATCAGACAAAGCTGATTGCCACAGAGGCTAACCGGGGCAGTAGCCCGACCGTGAGGGAGGGCGTTAAGGGTTCGGCTGATACGCCCTCTCTTACGGTCGGGCTACTGCACCAAATGCATCGTTATCACCATGCCGATCGAGATTGAAAAGAAATATCGATTGACGAAGGCGCAACGTCGATCGATTGAAAAGCAGCTCCGGCAAATGTCGATCACGCCGGGCGAAGTCGAATTCGAAGAGAACAGTATTTATCGTGGCGGGCGTCTGGATCTCGGCGGGTGCGCGCTGCGCCTGCGGCGAGTCAACGGGCGCGCCATCCTGACCTTCAAACAGCGGTTTCCAAGCAAATCTCCGATCAAGTACCAACAGGAAGAAGAGACCGGGATTGATGATGCCAACGCGGCGCATGCAATTCTCACGGCGTTGGGTTATCGCCTCGGGCTGGTTTACGAGAAGCGCAGAGTTCACTGGAACGTTGGCAAGGCGAAGTTGGTAATCGACGAACTTCCTTTTGGCTTGTTCATGGAAATCGAAGCTTCGGAAAAGCAAATCAGGCAAGTTGAGAAACAGATTGGGGCTGACAAGTTGCCGGCGGTAATGGAGACCTACCCGAGCCTGACAGCTAAATTCGGCAAGAACCGGAAGGGAATTATTGAAGCGCGGTTCGCGTCAGAAGCCCGACCGTCAGGGAGGGCCGGTTTGGCGCGAAAGCGAAAAGTTTAGGTGGCTGGTTGGCGAAAGTTGCCCTCCCGCACGGTCGGGCTACTGACACTCAATTAATAGTCTCGTTCCCGCACGTCGACTCGCTGCACGGAAAAGACAACTCTCATCGTTTCCGGCCGCTTATCCATCGCGGCTGGAACGAAAGCCGCATTCTTGCGGAGAGCCTCTTCGAAATCCATGAGCATGCGCCGATCGCGCGGCGCCTGCATCACATTCGCCAGTGAAGCCGACCCGTTAAGAAAGACATCTGCGACAATGACCATGTCGTCATCACTCTCTCGATCACTCCAGTGCTGGCTTTGCCAATCCAGGCTGGCGAGTGCTCCGCGCGGATCGAGACTGGGTGATTCCGAATTGAACGGCGTTCGCAAGGCCGCGTAGCTCTCAGGCGAAATCGGTTTGTTTATGTCAAAGCCAAGGATGTAGTACTCGTCGTTTGGCGACGGAACAATCTGCACCTGCTCGAAAGCCAGGGTGGCTTCGTGCAAAGCAATCATATGCGGGCGGAGCGCCGCAAAGACGGCGGTGAAGATTATGATCGAAGCAAACGAGCTGAAAGCGTAACGCATCGGCCGCGGTTGCAGCCATTTCAACGCCCAATCGTTCAGCAGGTCGACATACGTCGCCTGGCGATGCGCCTTTTGCCGCGCCGCCTCAGCAGCCAAAGCCATGTTGATCGCGGGAACAAGATCGGGCGGCGGCAGCGGCTTGGCGAGCATCGCCAGACCGCTTCGCAGTTTCCGCAATTCAACCACGTGCTCGCGACAGACCGGACATACTTCCAGATGTTGATAGCATGCGTCACGAGCGTCTGCTGTCAACCCATCGTCAACATAAAGTGAAAGCGATTGTTGAATCTGATTACAATTCATATCAGTTATTTCGAATTGCGAATTCGCTTTTTCAATCCCCAATTCGCAATTCCCTCGAATGGCTCGCCAACCCCGGTTGCAGGCGGATACCCGCTTACTCTCAAGACTCAGCCCGGGAGCGAAGTTACGGGTTGTTGCTGGCCACGTTCAAATCGCCCCCTCTGGCTGACTGCCCGGCACTGCTTTCGCATCGTCACTTCGACCCCAATTGGCACCGAGTTTTAGGTGACGCCGAGGCAGGCCAACCATTCGCATTACAAAGATCCTTCCAACTCTCGTCGCAACTCTAATCGCCCTCGCGAGATGCGCGACTTGACGGTTCCAATACTTATCTGCAGCGTCTCAGCGATTTCTTCATAGCTGAAGCCTTCGACGTCGCGGAGAATCACGGCCTCGCGATACGAACTGCCTAGCCTGAGCAAGGCGTCGTGCAGTCGCGTCTCTCGCTCTTTTGCCAGCGTCTCCTGTTCCGGACTGAGAGAATTCTCATTAGCCAGCGTGGCCGCCAAAGGCCTTTCTCTCTCGTCACTGGTCGCATCCAGCGAGACGGTGACGTCGCGTTTTCGTCTGCGCCACCAGCGCCAACGGTTTCGCGCCTGATTGATGGCAATCCGGTAAATCCAGGTTTTCAAACTCGCGTCGCCGCGAAACCGGTTAATGCTCTGAAAGGCCCGCAGGAAGGTTTCCTGCGTCAGGTCTCGAGCCTCTTCACCATCGCTGGTCAACCGAAAGAGCAGTGCGTAAACATCCCCGGAATAATCAGCGACCAGTTGCTCGTAGGCGGCCGCGTCACCTCGACGTAATCTTTCAAGGAACTGGTCTTCAGGCGCCGGGCGGACCTCAATCTCCGCTGCCGAAGCAACTGTCTCGATGTCCGCATGTCCGCGGAGTGCTATTTGCTCTCCGTAGCTCACTCGGCACTCCCTTGGACGGGAAGCTTAAAAAGCAGCGTCCGACGTTGCCTCCCTGTCAGACAACTGGTTAGACAGCCGACAGGGCCGTTTTGTTCCCGCCCGATACTGGAAAGAAAGATTCCCACTTTCACGTTTCCTTTGATGATCGCGGGCCGGTCCGGCGTTGCGATTGCCGGTACCGTAAAGTGTTCGTTTGTGCGCCGCCGGCGAACTTGCGCCACAGTCTCGCTTGACAACGTTGTGAGCGGTCGCTAAATTCGCTGTTTCTGCGATCATACACCAATTTGAACGCACTTCACTGTGCAATCTTGCAAGAGGAATTCCGTTGGCTAAATACAAGAAGAAGCGCGCCCGCGAGCTGAAGCACGATCGCTTTCGCGACAGCACCATGCTGGTGGTCGATCGGCTGGCTGACCGCATCGCCGGGCGCCGCCAATCGATACTCTACGGCTTGATTGCCCTGGTGGTGATCTCGATCGGCATCTACACCTTTGTTCGCTGGCGTCAGAAACATGCAGCCGAGGCGCAGGCCGCCATGGGACGCGCGATTGCCATTAATGCCGCGGAGATTATGCCTTCGCCGCCGCCGGGGTCGAAGGATCCGGTTTTCAGCAGTCAGGAAGAGCGGTCTGAGCGCGCCATTCACGAGTTTGAAAAGATCGCTGCTAAATACGGCGAGCCCTACCGCACTGAAGCGCGTTACTTTATCGCCACCAACGAACTGGTGACGAATCGTTTGAAAGCTGAATCGGATCTACAGAACCTGAGCCAGGGCAGCGGTGACACAGCGATTCTGGCTAAGTTCGCTTTGGCCCAGGCAAAAGAGTCGGACGGGAATTTGGCCGAAGCGATTCGGCTGTACCAGGAAATTGCCCAGGCCAATACGGACGTGGTCACACCCAACGGTGCCAACCTGAGGCTGGCTGCCGTCTACGAGAAGCAAGGGAAGAAAAAGGAAGCCGCGGACATTCTCTTCAACATTGTCGATACCTCTCGCAAGGCCAGAGACAAGGAAGGTAAGCCGATTGCGGAATCATCTGCGTCGCGGGAAGCCTCGCAACTTCTGCTGAAAGTCGATCCGGTGCGTTACGCGCAACTGCCTCCGCCGCCCTCGCCGCTCAATCTTTCATTCTGAGATTTCAGAATGGACAATCTCACACATTCGCTGGTAGGCCTGGCTTCAGCCAAAGCAGGTCTCGAACGACTGTCACCTTACGCAACTACGGTTTGCGTGATCTCAGCTAATATCGCGGACGCGGATTTTGTCGTGCTCTTCGCCGGCGACCGCTGGACCCTGCTGCAACATCATCGCGGGATAACGCATTCATTTGTAGGAACGATCGCAGTTGGACTTTTAGTTCCGCTCCTCGTATTCGCCATCGAGCGACTCGTCGCCAAAGTTCGGAAACAATCCCCGCAGATTCGTCTGAGCGGGGTGTTGATTGCGTCATTGATCGCTTCGGCGACTCACCCACTGCTGGATTGGACCAACAATTATGGTGTGCGTCCGTTGTTGCCCTGGAGCGGACGATGGTTCTACGGCGATTTGGTATTCATCTTCGATCCGTACATCTGGCTGGCGCTCGGCAGCGTGGTCTTTCTCATGACGAACAAAAGCAGAGCGAAGACGGCTGCGTGGTCGCTGCTCGGACTCGCCGTGCTCCTCTTTCTCGGTTTGGCCGCATGGCGCAGTGGCCCGGACGGCGCGGCAATTCGAGTAGCCCTGGCGGGCTGGACTGTCGCAGTGGTTTCTCTGTTTACACTGGGTCTCCGAGGTCTTCCGAAACGAATCAGTCGCGCGACGGCGGTTGCCGCGCTGTCTTTGCTCGTCATGTATTGGGGCGTGCTGGCCGTGGCCCATCGTTTCGCGCTCGCCAATACTCAAACGGTTGCCGGCAGACTGGCTGCTGCGAACGGAGAACGCGCCATTCGATCGATAACCATGCCGACGGCGGCCAACCCTTTTCAATGGCAGTCGGTCACCGAAACTGATCTGGCGATGTACCGCTTCACGGTTGGCCTAGGCGACGATCAGGCAGATCCCTCAAATGATGATGCCGCCCTTCGTTTTGCAAAGCCCACCGGGCAAGAGGCGCAACTGGTTTCGACCGCCGAACGTGATCGGCGCGCGCAAATCCTGCTGGACTTTGCCCGCTTTCCAATTGCGCGCGTCGATACGGACAACTGCATAGGTCAGGCACTCGTTCAATTTGCCGATTTACGTTACACTGAGCCAGGAACGGCGCGCGGAAATTTTTCGGTGCACATACCGGTTGATTGTCCGGCTCGCTAACCCGGCAAAGCGTTGGAAGAGACATCGAATCAATTGCGAGAAGTGCTGGTCGAAAAGCGTAGCCACTCGACGGCGATTGCGCGCAAAAAAGTCGTGTCCGTGCGAATATCGCCGGGCGGCTATCTGGCTGTTGCCGCGGTCCTGACATTTGTCGCGTTGATTTGCCTGCGAACGCAACGCGATCTGCTCGCGCTGGTTCTGATTTCTGCGACGTGGACTTTAACTCCGCTCTTAATCCTGACTGATCGTCTCAGTTTTGATGAAAAGACGCTTAAGCGAACCGGCTTGAGCGCGTGGCCGAGGCGAATACTGCGGCGCACGCCTTTGAAAATTGCACTGGCTGATGTCGAAAGGGCTGAAGTGACCAGCATGCGCACGCTGCGCCGCGGCGGCAACGTTCGATATCGCTATCGCGTGGAGATTTCGGCCAACGACGTGGCGGTCTCGTTTGCCTCAGGCGGGCGGCAATTTCGGCGAATGGTGCAGGCGTTGTTGCCGCGGGTTGCTGACCACAAGCTCGACGCGCGCGCCCGTGAATTGCGCGATCATCTGGTTGATCCGAAAGCGTTGAAGTCAGAGGCGGCACGTCTGGTCATCGCGCCCGCGTCGGTTTTGGAAAACGCGGAAGAAACCGCCGAGAAGAGAATCGAGAAACAGCACCGCGTATCATCATCCGTTACTTCCGAGCAGGAATTGGAGCGCGGAACCTTGCTGCGACGCGCGGCAAACGATCTGCGAATGGCCGGCTGTTTGCAGCAATCGGCTGAGGCTTTTCGTCGCGCGTTGCTCATCACGCCCCGCAACGCCTGGATGATTTATGAATATGCGCGACTACTAAAATCGCAGGCCAGCGCTTTTAGCGATGCGCGTTTGCTCGGACGAGCCTGCGCGGCCCTGAAGCTCGCGGCCATGCGCGGTCCGGATGATGCGCGGCTGCTGGAAAGAATTGGCGAAAGTTTTCTTGAGTATTGCGATCCGCTCCGCGCCGCAAAAATCTTTCGGCGCGCGTTGGAAGTGGACGAGAATTCTTACCGCGCCCAGCTTGGCCTGGCTGAGGTTTCGCTGGCGGACGGCAAACTCGCACACGTCATTCATCACTACAACGAGGCGATGAGGAGTTCGCCGGACAAGGCCGGCGCCCGGCTGGCGCGCCGCGAAGCGGACTACTATTCACGTCTGAATTCCGACGAGGATTATTTGGCGGCTGAATTACGCCGAATGAACTGGCTCGAAGGCGCGGGTCGGATTCAACGCTTGACCGCGCGCGTGAGTTTCGCCGCCATTTTCCTGGCCCTGATAGGCTCATCCATCGATCAAGTGGTTGCGGGATTGGGCTGGGCGCTGGCGTCGTCTTCGATTATTGGCTGGTCGGGCTCGATCATCACCAGAAAATTTCTCACCAACCGCGGACGAGTCGAACCCAGTGACGCGTGATGACTTGTAGCCCAGGCGTTCACGCCTGGGAACAAAGAACGGTTAGTTTCTAAAGCCCCATTAATGGGGCTTAATCGTCTCTCCTTTTTCTGACCCCACGTAAACGCCTGGGCTACATAAAACACCACGATGAAATTAGGTCACAACTCTACTGAGCAGCTTCTTTCGCCTGGCCCTTCTTTGCTGAGGCGCGTGATTTTGTCGTCGTCTTCTTTGGCGTAACCGTGCGCGTCGTCTGCTCAGCGGCCGAAGCTACTGCATTCGTTTGTGTGGGCGCCGGATTCAACAACGCATCCCAACGATGGCGCGTCGGCTCACGGCTTTCACTCAATCGCCTGAATACCAGATTCGTCACCGCCTCACTCACCCACCCATGATAAAACGCGCCTACGGACTGCAATTCGGCGTCAGGCGCGGGATTCATGAAATCGATGGCGTAGGGAACGCCGTCCTTGATTGCGAATTCGACCGTGTTGATGTCATAGCCCAGCGCTGAACATAGCGTGCGCACGTCGTGCTCGACGCGGGCATTCAACTCCGGCGAAAGATAATTCGGATCGTAAACGTATTGCTCGCCCGACAGGTAAGGCTTGCGCGGATCGTACGGCATAATCATCACGTCTTCCTGCCCGATGCAGTAACAACGCACGAACTGATCGAATTCGACCGATTCCTGCAGCGTCATGCAGAGCGTGCCGGTCTGATCGTATTCAGAAATCAATTCTTCGATGGAATTCACCTTCGAGACATTCTTCCAACCGCCGCCGTCGAAAGGCTTCATGAAAGCCGGGAAGCCGACATAGTCCACGATGTCTTGCCAGTCGAGCGGAAACTGCAAATTGCGCAGACTCTCGCTGACGATACCCGGAATGTAGTCCTTCTGCGGCAGCAGCACAGTCTTCGGCACGGCGACGCCCAGCTTGCGCGCCAGCGAGTAATTAAAGAACTTGTCGTCGGCCGACCACCAGAAAGGGTTGTTGATGATGATAGTGCCTTCGAGCGCCATGCGTTTCAGCGTCGCGCGATAGAAGGGGACCTCATGCGAGATGCGATCGATGACCAGATCGTACTGCGGCGGCGCATCATGACGAATGCCACCCAGCGTCAGATATTCAGCGGTCACGGAACCACCGCCGCGTTCGTTAATATTCTTAATCAGGGCTTCCGGAAAAGTTTTTTCCCGGCCCACCAAAATGCCAACACGTTTCATTAATAGTTTCCTTTCAAGCGCCCGATAACCAGGGCGCACGCGTCAAATTGTTTAGGTTTCAGGTAATGAAAAGCCAAGCTAACTTTCAGCCGCAATGATTGTCAACCAGAGCACCCTTTCACTTAGATTCTCAACCACAAATTAACCGAAAAAATTCTCTTGTGTCGTTGATTGCCAAGTGATATAAGCGCCGCGTTTTAACTTGTTCTGTGCTGGCTGACCTTCCACGAGCTGCCTCGACACGACTCGCCGGCCCAGCCGATTTCACTTACGCGCGTTGGCGTTAGCCAACGCCTTAAACCAAAAAGGAAATTCCCCTATGCGGCGTGCCCGCTCTATTCACAGCGACCCGTCGTCTATTCGTGTGTCTGACTCTACTCAATCCAACCTTAATGAGGAGACCTGAGAATGAATGTCAAATTGAACCGGCCGCAAACGATAATGGTTGCCGCAAGTATTTTGGTGCTTACGGTGCTGGCTACGACCACTCACGCACAGTGGACCGGTCCCGACGGCAGCAACAATATCTATTACAACTCCGGCAACGTTGGCATCGGAACCAATGCTCCGGCGGTAAAACTTCATGTCGAGAGTTCATCCGGCACGACATTTCGACTGGTTTCTACCGGTGACAATGTTGCATACCATCGGATAAAGGGTTCAACAGGTGACTGGTATACAGGGCTATTTGCATCCGCGGACTACAGCATCGGGGACATCACTAACTCAAACGCAACATATCTTACGATTAAGCGGACCAGCGGTAACGTGGGCATCGGCCTGACCAGTCCTGATTCGCTTTTACACGTCAGCGGCGGCGCGGCGATGACCTCGGGCTGGAACCGGACTGCGAACTTGCAGGCAACTTTCCCGACGCTGGTATTCAACAGTGCCTCGAGCAAATGGGCTGGGCTCGGTTATGACTACAGCGCGGCATTCCGGATTTGGGTAAACGCCACGTCAAATGACGTGTCTGGCACCGGGACTTTGGCTTTTAATATTCTCAACAGCGGCTTTGTCGGCATCGGCGCATCGAGTCCTGATTCGCAGTTACATGTTAGCGGCGGCACGGCCATGAGTTCGGGCTGGAACCGGACTGCGAACTTGCAGGCAACTTATCCCACGCTGGTATTCAACAGTGCCTCGAGCAAATGGGCTGGGATCGGTTATGACTACAGCTCGGCATTCCGGATTTGGGTAAACGCCAGCTCAAACGACGTGTCGGGTACCGGGACTTCGGCCCTTAGTATTCTCAACAGCGGTTACGTCGGCGTCGGCAATAACAATCCGCAGTACAAGCTGGATGTTAATGGCGCCATCAACGCAACCGGGTTGAATATTAATGGCTCACCCATCGCTAGCAGCCAATGGTCCAACGGCAGCGGCAACATTAATTACCTAAGCGGCAATGTAGGCATCGGCACGACCTCGCCTAACGACAAACTATCTATCGAATATTCGGGGCCGGGAGGAATTGTCGGAGCTTATGTCAAGAACACTGGCGGCACAGCTTCCGGGACGCTTTCACGTTTCAGCGTGGGACAAACCAACAGTGAAACAAGCGGGCTGCTTTTTCAGTTTGATCACAACGATGATAGTGCTGTCATCCTCAATCGTAAGAGCAGTACGGGCACCTTAGACGTGAACACGACGGGTGGCGGCATTCGCATCAACAACGCGGGCAGCGTCGGCATCGGCACCTTGAGTCCGGCTAACAAGCTGCAAGTCGGGCTTGGCACAGCGAACAATGCGGTGGTGGCATCGTTTGGTAATGACACGCGAACGGACGCAATCCGCCTGACGATTGACTCCTCGTCAAACGGTCTGATCCAGCTCCGTCAAGGTTCGTCCGGTACTACAGGCGCGTTGGTCAACTCGGCCGGTGATAGCTATTTCAATGGCGGCAACCTCGGCATCGGCACGGCCAGTCCAGGGACAAAACTGAACATTGCAACAGCTTCTGATCAAACCTTCCGGATAGATAATACGACCTCGACTTATCTGGCCCTGATGCGCGTTAACGGAAGTGCCGCACAGTTTGGAGCCAGCAATGCTACTTCCGTACAGCTTCTCACCAATGATGTCGCACGACTTACCGTACTGCCAACCTCCGGCAACGTCGGGATCGGGAAGACCGATCCGACCGTCGCTCTAGATGTCGTTGGCGACATTAAGGCAAGCGGAGTAATACACGCGAAATACCAGGACGTCGCCGAGTGGGTCGAATCATCCGAACAACTCACAGCGGGAACCGTCGTAGTCCTCGACCAATCGAAATCGAATCAAGTGATCTCCTCGACCCAATCCTATGACACACGTGTCGCCGGAGTGGTTTCTTCTCAACCGGGAATCACTTTGGGTGAGAAGGGCGACAACAAAGTACTCGTCGCGACAACCGGCCGGGTCAAAGTCAAAGTCGATGCTACCAAATCACCGATTCAAATCGGCGATCTGCTGGTTACCAGCGACGTGCCCGGGGTCGCCATGAAATCCGAGCCAGTCGAACTTGCGGGAAGAAAAATGCACATGCCGGGAACTTTGATCGGCAAAGCGATCGAGCCTTTGGCAAAAGGGAAGGGCGAGATTTTGGTGCTCTTAAGCCTGCAATAGTGAAATGACTAAGTCTGTATCTGGGTAGAGCTGAAGGAGGATTGAGAACAATGTCGAGAAATTCAGATCATCAATCAGTAAAGTTTATCGGGAGCTTAACCGTGGTGTGCGTTACAGCATTCCTGATACTTACTGCCGAAACGACATTCGCGCAATCGAAGCGGCCGTCGAGCGCCGACACCAATGCGTATTTCAATTCTGAACTGGTAATTCGCAGCTCTGGCAACAGCAGCAAGGTTGATGTAAGTGGCAGCGGCTTCTTTACCGACTTCTCCGACAACGTTCGCATCACGAAAGACATGCCTGAGTTCCAGCTGTCTGACACTCAGAATAACGGGACGCTATGGCGCTTGATGTCCGGTTCTTCGGCCGCGGGTTATTTCAACATCTACGACAACACCGCGGCTGCCTATAGGTTGACAATTGCCCCCTCCGGCAACGTCGGCATCGGCACGACGAGTCCCGCAGCCAAGATGCATATTGAAGGCGACGTACTATTGGGCTCTTATAAGGCTTACATCTCTCGATACACCACAAGCGATAGTTACCGGGGGCACACTCAGTGGGACCATCTGCAACTTGGTAATAACGGCCCCAATCTAATCATCGGCGGGAACACAGGCGCGGGCGGCGAACTAGGCTTCGTCGTCAATAATACGAATGACCTAACGGGACAGTACGGCTCTCAGAACTACAACGGCACGATGGCGCTGTACCTGAAGAGCTCCGGCAACGTCGGCATCGGGACGACGAGCCCGGTCACGAGGTTCACAACGTACGGGACTTCCGGCGATGCTTCTACGTTCGCCAACAACGGACTGAGCACTTTTTGGAATAGCAATGGAGTTCAACTGTCGATCGGAGCTGCGACAAACTCACCCTTCGGAGTGTTTTTGCAAACAAAGGATGCTAACAACGGCGGACCATATCATTACCCAATTCTGTTAAATCCAGTGGACGGCAACGTCGGCATCGGCACCACGAATCCGTCCTCTTCCAGGCTGCAAGTAGTTAATAGCGGTAGCGGCTTTACTCATGAGAAGTCGACCGGTGGCTACTTCACCTCTCTCGGCTTCAACGGCAATAACCCTTATCTCACTTACTACTCGGCTGCCGGTCTGACCATCGGATACGGCAGCGTTACCGGCGGTGTCCCATCGGTGAACACGATGACGCTTACAAATGGGGGCAACGTCGGCATCGGTACAGATCCGGGAACCTACAAGCTCAACGTCAGTGGATCGATTAACGCAACCGGACTGAACATCGACGGTTCGCCAATAACCAGTAGCCAATGGGCAACTAGCGGAGGCAACATCAACTACACCTCCGGCAATGTCGGCATCGGTACGACGAGCCCGTCCTACTCCAAGCTGCAGTTAGTCAATAGTGGAAGCGGCTTCACTCACGAAAAGTCCGCTGGCGGCTACTTCACGTCGCTGGGCTTCAACGGCAACAATCCTTATCTCACCTACTACTCCTCTTCAGGACTGACAATCGGTTACGGAAGTGCTACCGGTGGCGCGCCGTCAGTAAATACGATGACCCTTAGTAATGCGGGCTATATCGGCATCGGCAAGCCTGTCCCCGACGTCGCTCTGGATGTCGTCGGCGACATTAAAGCCAGCGGAGTCATAAACGCGAGGTACCAGGACGTCGCCGAATGGGTCGAGTCGTCCGAACAACTCGCCGCCGGCACAGTGGTCGTCCTCGACTCGACTAAATCAAATCAAGTCATCGCATCGAGCGTAAGCTACGACACACGCGTGGCTGGTGTGATTTCCGCACAGCCGGGCATCGTGCTCGGCGAAAAGAGCGAGAGCAAAGTGCTGGTCGCCACCACCGGCCGAGTCAAAGTCAAAGTCGACGCTACTAAGTCACCGATTCACATCGGCGATCTGCTGGTCACCAGCGACAGTCCCGGCGCGGCCATGAAATCCGAAGCAGTAAATCTCGGAGGTGTGCAGTTTCATCGCCCGGGCACGCTGATCGGCAAAGCGCTCGAACCGCTAACGAAAGGTAAAGGCGAGATTTTGGTGTTGTTGAGTTTGCAGTAAGCGATTTCAATCCACCCATAAATGGGGCCGTGGAGAAACGAGATGTCAAAAAAGAAGAGCTCAGAACTGAGACGCGCAGCGAAACGACGGCGTGACAAAAAGAGACTGATCGGTGTCGTTGCAATAGTGATCGTGTTGACCTGCGCGACTATGGCGGGCGTCTGGCGAAATAGCGCGGGCGTCAAGAGATTGCGGGCCGTATTTCTGCCCTCGGCCCCGGTTCCGATTCCTTCTCCAGGTAATCCTTCAAAGGAGTACGTCTACGCCGGCGGCAAACTGGTGGCGACCGAAGCTCCAGTCACGCTCGTGGCCCCTTCAAGCCTGGTCGCCACCACGGTATCGAATCTGTACCCGGCAGCGGCACAGATTAATGTCAGCTGGCAAGCGACCCAGGGCGCGCATCACTATGAAGTCGAGAAAACCACGAACGTCAACACGAATTATTCCTCAGTGAATTCGAATGTCACCGCTTTGAACCTGACAGACACAAATGTCACCTCGAACCCGGTCACGGCTTACCTGTATCGCGTGCGCGCCGTGGACGCGAACGGCAACGTGTCGCCTTACAGCAATGTCGATGTGGCTACGGCAATCAGTTTTGAGGATGACACCCTGGTCTCAAACACAACCTTGGTTAAGGCATCGCACGTAAGTCAACTGCGACAGGCCGTCGATGCCGTCCGAGCTGTGACCGCCAATCTTGGGCCGGCAAATTGGGGGGGCGGCATCACCCAATATGTAACTGAAATTCAAGCCGTTCATATTCAGAACCTCAGGACGAACCTTAATGAAGCGCGCAGCGCGTTAGGACTCTCACCATGCTCATACACCGACAACTCGGTTGAGGAGTTGAGAGCTTCATACTTAAAGAAGGAACACATGGAACAACTGCGAAACTGTGTGAAGTAAAGGAGCCCAAACGACATGAATCAAACCTACCAAACTTCGCTCCTGAGAAACTTATTCCGGGCTCTTGCGGTGCTGATTGTTATCGCTTGGCTTGCGATGAGCGCCAACGCACAGAATATTCAATTCACGCAAGGCAGCGTGGGCTCAGGCCTGGACAACAATGTGCAGCTGACAATTTGGACTTATCCGGGTCGCGGTGCGACCAGTCTGCCCGTAACACTTTCTTACTCATCACGAGTTTGGCGCATTGGACACCTCAAGACGGTCAACAACCAGTCGTACTATCAGTCTATAGCCGAGGCTATCTTCGCGGAGTATTCGGTCGCGGGATGGAAGAGCAGTCTTGATTTGCCGATCGTCGAATGGCCAAAGGTCGACGATACGTACTATCACTATGGCGGGCCATTTTGTCAGGTTTGCGGGTCAAGCTCGACGCAATTTCGAGTCAAGCGGGTGTTTATCCACCTGCCGAACGGATCAACGCATGAATTACGTGCGGATGATCAACCCTACTCGGGCTCACTGATCCAAACCGGCACTTTTTACGCTGTTGACGGGTCACGGATGCGATACGACAGCAGCAGTGCGACCACCGGCACTCTTTATCTGTCCGACGGCACCCGTTATGTTCTGAATGGCAGTACCGCCCAATACATCGATCGCAATGGCAACACCCTGAACTATGATGGTTCATCCCGGCAATGGACCGATACGCTTGGGCGGCAAATCACCAACCCTTTGCCGGCGGCGCCTCAAGCGAACGTACCAACTTACTATTCACCGCCAGGGTTTTCAGCACCGTACACCTTCCATTGGAAGAATCTGGGTGACGCGCTAACTCCGGTTAATAATGAAACGCCCTTGCTCAAGGTAGCGGGAACTGAGTATCTGCCTTACCCAAATCAAACGCCTACCAACAACTCTGGAAACAATTTTCCGCAGAATCAATCTGAGGACAGTCTATTTCGTTACGATGTTCCCGACGACGCTGACGAGAACGCTCAATATACGTTGATGGTTGGACGCGGCCAGTCGCAGAACCAGGTCTTCAATCCGGTCGTGCTGGCTGAGATAGTTTTGCCGAATGGCCTGAGCTACAAATTCTCTTACAACATCTATGGAGAGATCGATAAGATCACTTATCCCACCGGAGCTTTTGAGCAAGTCAGCTATAGCGCGTTGCCGCCGTTTGGCGATGTCAAAGCGCCATATAAGCAAAGCAATCGTGGAGTGACCAGCCGCAAATTAAGCGCGGATGGTCTGGGCGATGACTTCGCTGAGTGGACGTATTCCGTCGCCAACAACGTTACCACTGTTACCGCACCTGACGAGACCGGAGCGCCGAATGGGGTCCGTACGGAAACCCGTCGACAGAACTACGGCGCGCCTGAGCACACCAACTCTCACGGGGTCGTCTCACACTTTTGGCCGTTTGGTTTTGAGGACGCCCGCCAGGGGAGCATCGTTGAAGAACGGGTTTATGCCGGCGGGATGAACGGCGCGATGTATCGCCGCAGCCTTAGCGAGTACAGCCAGACCTCAAATACGGTTCAGCCTTCGATACCTCAGATCGACAACACGACTAAGACGGCATATCGCAATGCGCGACCGGTGAAGACCGTGAGTTTGATTCTTGACACCGGAGGCGATGCGCTGGCCAAGACCATCACCGAAGAGTACACGTCCAACGGCTATGAATTGACGACAGGTCTGGATCGGACTGCGTCGAATGAGTATTACTTTGCCTCTGTGAATTCGAGCACTGCGCAGACAGGAGCGATTGGTGATATTCAGTCCGGCACACTGGCGAACCGCGCCGAAACTACTTATCTGAACGATTCGGCTTACGATGTTGCTCGGAACATCCTAGGTCTCCCGACTGTGGTTTCCCTCAAAGATTCAAACCTGCAAGTCGTTTTAAAGTCCGAATCCTTTTATGACGAATCCGAAGTGCAGCCATACAACGACTTTGGCAGCGATTGGACCGATCCCGGACCATATCGCGGCAACCTAACAACCGCGCGGCGCTATCTCGATCCATCCGCAGCAGTATCCGCGGGTCAAGAATGTCCATCAGGAGTATGCCTTGGTACCCATGCGTTTTATGATCAGGTTGGCAACGTTTGGAAGACTAAGAATGAGCGGGGGATCGAGTCACAGATAGAATACTCTGTCGATTACAAGCATGCCTTTGCGACCAAGGCGACCAGCGCCGTTCCGGGCGGTAATGGATCAAGCACCGCGTTCACTTCCAGCAGCACTTTCGACTCCACGAGAGGGTTACTGCTCACCACAAAAGATGCCAATGAGCAAGTCACCACGTACAGTTATCAAAATGATCAGGGCACTAACGATCCTCTGAATCGTCTGCGCAAAGTCACGCGGCCGGACGGAGGCTGGACCAAGTACAGCTTTGGCGAAACACTCGGCAATCTGTTCACCAGAACCGATTCTAAATTTGACGCAAGCCGAACCGTCACGAGCTTTACTTATGCCGATCCGTTGGGCCGGGCCACCAGAAGTTTTAGCGGCGAAGGCGGCAATAGCTATATTGCCAGCGATACGATGTACGACAGAGTGGGACGGGCCTGGAAGGTCTCCAATCCCTATCGCACAACGTCGCTGGACGGTACGCCGCACCCGAACCACACGAGCGACTGGACCGTCTCGCATTTTGATACGCTGGGACGCGTCGATTATGTGACCCTGCCTGACGATTCCACCGTCCACACTGATCCGCAGGGTATTTACACGACTGTTACTGATCAGGCCGGCCAGCAAAGAAGGCAGAAGACCGACGCGTTCGGCCGAATTATCCGGGTGGACGAGCCGAATACAAGCGGGAGTCTCGGCGCCGTGAATACGCCAACTCAGCCGAGCTTCTACCAATACAACACCCAGAGCAACCTGATTGCCATTCATCAGGGACTCTCGTCAGCTAACGCGGACCCGGAAACTCCAACGAGCTATCTTCAGCATCGTTATTTCAAATACGATGCGCTCGGACGTCTGATTTACGAAAAGCAGGCAGAGCAGGTGGGTACCTTCTCAGCTTCAGATTCGCTCACCGGCAACAGCAACTGGTCGCGCAAGCTTGTCTATGACGAAACTATCGGCGGCGTTTCTTATACAGGTCTGCTGACGACCGCAACCGATGCGCGCAACATCAGCACGCAGTTTCGTTACGACAATCTGAATCGGATTTATCAGGTCAATTATTCAGATGGCACGCCGACGGTAAATAACTACTACGATCAGGCGGTCACCAACTATTTCAATAAGGGACGTCTGACGCTGGCTTCCACGACAGCGACCTCATCAGTACCAGCGACCTCACAAAGCTACAACTATGATCTGATGGGCAGGGTTGCGAGCAATCAACAAACGGTCGGCGATCATAGTTACACGATGAGCTATGAGTACAATCTCGGCGGCGCGATGACAACCGAGCATTATCCATCGGGACGCATCGTGACCTACGCGTTTGACGATGGCGCGCGTTTGTCACAGGTCTCCAGCGGCAGCACAGTTTACGCAAACCAATTTGACTACAGCACGACTCAGGGATTGCTGAAGTCGGTGACGCTCGGCAACGGCGCAGTCGAGACCCATGAATACAACTCGCGTCTGCAATTGAAGAGTTTGGATCTAACCCGCAGCGGGACGCAGATTCAGCACTACGACTACAAGTACGGCGTTTACAATTCGGGCAATAACACAGTTGATGAGAGCAAGAACACGGGCCAGATTGCGCGGATTGAAGGCTTTATCAGCGCGACCAAACAATGGCAGCAGAACTTTGCTTACGATTCATTGGGGAGATTGTCTTCAGCGCGAGAGTTTCGCGGCGACAATAGCGCGCAGACGTGGCTGGTCAACTATGACTACGACGTCTTTGGGAATCGTTATCAGTATCAGTCACAGAACGGCAGCAATCCCTTCTCCCCTGTGTGGGTCGAGTCTGGGAGTTTCAGTTCCACCACGAATCGGTTCACCTCAGGCGTGACCTACGACGATGCGGGCAACATCACGATTGATTCCAAGTTCCGCAACCTTTCCTTTCAATACGACGCGAACAATCGCCAGAAACAGAGCAACGACGGCACAACGACTGTTGTGAGCGTCTACGACGCTGGCGGTCAACGGGTCGCGACTCAGGTAAACGGTTCGCTGACAAATGTGCTGGTGTATGACGCGGGAGGCAAGTTGTTGGCTGAATACGGAACGCCGGTGACGATCGGTGGGACGCAGTATGCGTTCGCTGACCATCAAGGATCGCCGCGTGTCATCACGGGAGGCAGCGGCAATGTAATTTCACGCCACGACTATGCGCCGTTTGGCGAAGAGATCGGCGCGATCGGCATGCGCAGTTCAGGCCAGGGTTACGGCGCCGGCGACAATGCAAGGCAGAAGTTTGCAGGCATGGAAGATGACGGGAACGGCCTGTCGCACACGCTTTGGCGTCAGTATGACGACCGATCCGGCAGATGGACGGCTTCTGATCCTTATGGCGGAAGTATGTCTCTTGGCAGTCCGCAAAGCTTTAATCGCTATACCTATGTCGACAATAATCCGGTCAATTCTGTAGATCCGCTTGGTTTGATGGTGAAAGAGCCGTCCGGAAGTCCGGAGACACCGGACGAGAAAGACGAGCCGCCGGGAGATCCCTTTGAAAGAGGCCGGGACATAATTGCAGCAGCAGAGGCCAGGCATGATCGTTGGGTGGATATTGATCGTGCTGGTGGTAACTATGGTGATGCTGATTATCCTTCGAACGAAAGTCCAGGCTCCGCACCGGCTGGGCTTGATGGAGTTACTGCAGATGCGGGAGGAGTAAGCTCGGAAACGGGGATGGCTGCAGCCGTAGAACCGGCCGACACTACAGCAGGAGTACCACAGAACTCTTCATCAAAGCAAAATCCTTGGAAACGCTTAAAAGGGGGGGTCACGGCGGAGAATCCCCTAAAACGTGTCACTGGCCGCATATCGGGGTCGAATGAACAGATACTGAGAATGCTCACAGTTAGCGGAGGCCCAAACTCTGGCCCTTGGTTGATAATGTGGGAGTTAGCGAAGCCCTCGACAGCTGGCGGTTGGATTGTTCAAGAAATCACCGTAACCGATAACAATGGAAACCTATACACCCATTTCTGGGAAGCGTGGCAAGTACAGGCGAACTCTAAGAATACTACGCTCCACAAGTACATCAGTTGGGATGACAAATATAACGCCCCTAAGGGTTATACGATACGCGGCAGTGCTGCGTTTTATGAAGGACTGAAACTGCCCGGGTCTTTTGTTGCCAATACAAATCCTGTTGCGGGCATCTTGCCGGCGACGTATACGAATCCAAATCTGCCGACGAAGAACGCTACCCGTCCCATTAAGAGAACGTTCGCACCGTAGATGAGAACTCAGGAGAAAAATATGCTGAACACTTTGTCGTCCAACCGAAGTCTCGTAAGAATCATAATCGCCTGTTTCATCTTGATTTCGCCCGACGGCTATGCGAAAAGTGGCGTTATGGTCAAGAGTCAGCTTAAGAGTAAACTCTTAGAGACGATAGCGAAAGTTCGAAATGAGAAAACTTCCAACGCTCGGACAGAAGCTGCGGAGCGCCTTGCAAACCTGACTTGGGGAATCAATCCTCAAAGAGTGGACGATTCAACCTTGAAGGAGATGATGTCTCTCCTTGAAACGAAAGAAGATTCAGTCCGTGCTTGGGTGGCGGCATCGTTGGGGAACCTTGGTCCTCGTGCGAAGGTAGCTGTTCCGAGGCTCCTGAAGCTGTTGCCGGAGGTAGATTGCCTTCCAGGAAGCGTAACTTCTGCGCCTTTCATTCGAGGCGCCTTGAAGCGAATGGGTAAGACACCGCCACCGCCTCCAAATTGCGACTGAAAAGAGCCGCGACACTCTTGGAGCGAACGACGACGCAATCCTAGCTGTCACGCTTTTCGGTAACGGTCTATTTCCCCCAATCAGGTCACTCAACGATGCCCGCTGGCAGACATTAGCCGTCTTCCCCGGGTCGTCCAGCCAACCACCAATCGGTTCACCTCCGCCGTCACCTACGACGATGCGGGCAACATCACGATTGACTCCAAGTTCCGCAATCTGAGTTTTCAATACGACGCGAACAACCGGCAGAAGCAAAGCAGTGACGGGAGTGGCGATGATGTGCCAGACATCGATCCGGAAGACGTGATCAAAATTAATTCTAAGCGGCCATTTCGTAGCGAAGCCGAGTTGAAAGAATATCTACAAAGACAATTCGAGATGGCAAAGTCACGTTTTCAATCTCTCCGCCAATACGTCGATAGACTGACGTTTAATCCGACCAAGCTAGCAGCAGCCGCGATCGGCTTCGCGAATACTGGTCGAAAACTGGGGAATGGCTATACTAAACTAATGGTGGCATTTGGACTCGAAGAAGGAAGTGGTTTCTCGCGACTCTACCTGCGGGAGTTGTCGGAGCTTGGGGCGCTTGGGACATCTATGGTGCTACTGCTGCTTCCCGGCGAGCGACCCAGCAATGGAATGAAGCTCTGAGTGAAAAGGGCTCTGATGCAAGTATAAGAAATCTTTTAGGCCCACTTCCATGGGGGCAATTCTATGATGATCCGTCGGAGCCGGGTCCACATAAAGTGATACCAGAGAAACTGAAGTCTATCTATCGGAAACCGCTCGAATTCATTAGAGAAATAGGGAGTGGGGCGCCATGATACGAGTAGTTTATTCCTCTTTTGATTGTTATCGTCTTCCTTGTGTTTACTATCATGCTAAACACGAGACGACAGCGTGAAGGCAAGCCTGGCCTTGTACGCAAGATATGGCGAGGCGTAGTGGCTGCTTGGGACTTTATCACAAACTTCGGATGAGGCAGTTACATCTAACATGATGAGATAAGAAAATGCGGTCGGGCGCGGTGAAAAATTTGCCCCGAGCCGCGGAGCGGGCGACCGACAACCTCACTCATTTTCATCGCTGGACTTAATTACTCAACGAGCTGCGGAAGCAGCGACCAGAGCTAAGCCCAAGGCGAGGCTTTGCGAGGGTAATTACATACTTGCCTTACCAGCCCGCGCGGAGCGGGCGACAGCCGCTAACAGTACCCGCCAATTGCGTCTGATTCAAAAATCACACCCTGCCATATTACCGTTACACCTGGCTACCAGGTTGGCGAAAGTATCGGTCAGCCAGGGCGGGCTTTCAGCGTGGACATTTTCCGTTGAAACCGGCGGCATCAAGCAGTTCTCAAATTGGCGACGAAGATCCAGAAAAATTGCCTTCGATAACACCCAAGCTTACCATAGTGACGCTGGTGCTTTTAATTGGGTGCTGATTAATAATTCCAAACCGACCACCAAGAGAAGGTGAGGGGAAGGGCTTAGCTCGGGATGATGAGGTTGGTAATCATAACCATTGTTGGAGCGCTCTTCTGCGGTTGCTCGATCGAAAACAAAGGGAGGGCCTACATGTCGTCAACAGACAAACAAACTCCTTCGCCTCCAGCAAAACAGAAAGCCTGTGTTTTCATGGCCTGACATTATCGACAGCTCTGATGAATTAACCGCAGCGTTCAAAGAAAGGCAGGCACGTTCACCAGGAAAGAACGTGACACTGAAACGGGACTCGACTACTTCCTTGCAAGATACTATTCATCCTCTCAAGGTCGCTTCACTTCCTCGGAGAATTCACGGGTGGACCAGACGAGTTATACACTTTCGCAGACGACGCCTCCAATAATCCTACCTTCTACGCAGATCTCGGTAACCCGCAATCTCTAAACAAGTACCAATATGCTTACAACAATCCATTGCGCTATGTGGATCCTGATGGTCATTGCCCAGAATGTGAGGTGATCAGGTGGGGTATGACCATTGAGGTCGCCCCAATCCCAATACCTGCGATAAAGATAGGAGCCGCAGTCGTAATCGACCGCGAACTACGTGTGGCGATTCAAAGCGGGCGTTGGGACCCTTGTTGTTGGTGCTGCCGTCGCTACTCACGGTACATGGGTGGGGAATAATGAGCAAGCAACCGGAGAGAGAATCCTTGAAGGCGCGGTTATGGATTGGTCTCGCGAAGGTCGAGCAAGCGAGCAGAAATGGTGTCTTAGGCGATGCCGACCGCGCATACACAAACGCCTTAGCGATCGTAGTTAACCGGGTAAGCTTTCGTGCGCAGGTTCAAGAAGCGCTTGCTGAACTTGGATTGCGGCTGATACGTTTGGAAGACGCTGAAACATTGGACTCCCGTTCATCCAAATACTCCATTGACCAGGAACTGACGAACGTAGCTAAAGAAGCAATCAAGACGCGGCGTGTAGGCTTCGGCACCTTTCATGCCTTTGACGCGGAGTGAATTTGGAATTGGCGTGCTATTGCTCGCCGTCAGCCGAATGCGGACAACCTGTGCCGACTTGGAGATTTATTGTTTGGAATTCTTGTCGCCTCAGTAACTATTAAGCCAACAGCCGAGGAACACTGAAATAGAGATGCGAGTCCAAAAAAAAAGGGGGCCACACTATCACCCTACCAATCGTGATGGCAGCAGACATGACTTTCTGAACTTCTATCTCATCCCATTCCGTTGAAGTAAGACTTCATAGCATTTCAGGTTACGGTTAGATACGTGGTCAGGCTCTGCCTCCAAAGCATCTCAATCCTCAGTGTCAGCATCATTAAGTTGGCCGCGATGGGCTTGGAAAACTGCTTGTGCTAGAATCGCGGACACACGGAGAGTCGAAGATCGAAATTCCCCAGGCAGTATTCAGTTTAAGTTTTTGTTTATGAGTCGCCGCCTATCAGTCATCTTGTTCCTTGCCGCTTTGTGCGGCGGGCTTTACCTCAACACATCTTCAAGCGCCGGTCATACTCCGGCGACGGCAGTGCAGGGCAAAGAAGGCACTGCACCGCAGAGTAAGGAAACCCCTTTACCGAAGGTCAAGGAAACCCCTACACCGAAGGCCAAGGAAGTCACCACGCTGCAGGGCAAAGAAGTCACCGCAGAGATGGTCGCCGAGAGCGCGATTGCCGTAGCGGGAAATGGTTTTGGCCGCGTCGTGCTGTCGCAAATCCGGCGCAACGGGTTGGAGATTGGCAAAGAGACGCGCATGCGGCCCGACGGTCGTGCAGAGGAGTCTCGCTATGAACGGCGATTTGTGTTTGGCGACAAGCCCGAGAAGGACAAAGTAAGGGTCGACAGCAAAACGCCGCAAGCCGAATACACTCTGGTGTATGGCGAGGGGCGTCTGTTCGGAATCATCAACGGTGCAACCTTTACACCACGTCCCGACACAGCGGCGGATTTTATCTCGCAGCACGCACACAGCATCGACGCGTTATTGCGTTACAAAGAAAACGAATCGAAGATCAGCTCGGCCGGCAAGGACAAGCAGCAGGGAATCGAAATGTATGTGATCGACCTGTTGGACAAGTCCAATCGCAAGACGCGCTACTTCATCAGCGCCAGAACATTCCGCATTCTCTCGCTGGAATACGAAGAGACTCCGCCGGGCTCTTCAATTGCGATCAAGTATTCGAAGCGGTTCTATGATTACCGCCTGGCGCAGGGCACCCAGGTTCCTTATCGCACCGTTACGATGGAAGACGGCAAGCAAACCATCGAGACGCACATTCTTACCATCACCTATGGCGTCAAGATGGACGACGCCTTGTTCAAGAATCCGGAATCGACGAGCGCAAACGGGAATCCGTAGGCCCCGTGTCATGAGCTCGCGCGTAAGCAAGAGCTGGTTTTCGCGGCCCGCATCTTCGGCTTCTGAGCCATTTCTCGATAATCTAACTGGTTTGTTTCCAATCTGGCCCTCCCTGATGGTCGGGCTTCTGACACTTTTCGGGAACTTCTCGCCCAAAACAGCGTGCTTACTGCTGAGGTGGTCGCGGCCGATGTATAATTCTCCCCGTAAACCGCCAACCGGCAGTTTGTGTTACTAACTCGAAGAGCCCTTCCTGCCCGATGAGAACGCTTAGTTCTATTGAGGATCTGAATTTTGCGGCGGCCATGCCGACCCGCGTCATTGTCCAGAAGGCGTCCGATCACGTGCTTCTGGAAGAAACGCTGGCCGGAGACGAAGATGCGTTCGCCGAACTGGTCAGCCGTTATCGAAATCAGATCACGAGTTACATCTATCGGATGACCAATGACTATGACGGCGCAGTTGATTTGGCTCAGGAAACATTCCTGCGCGTCTATCGCGCGGCCGGACGCTACCAGACGACGCATGCGTTTTCGACTTACATTTATCGCATCGCGACGAACCTGGCGATTAGCGAGCTGCGCAAACGCAAACGACGCCGCCTGGTTTCATTGACCGGATTGTTAACGTCGGCCGACGGCGGGGAGATGAGAGATTTCGATGCGCCGGATGACAAGCCTTTGCAGGATACGAGCCTGGTCGATTCAGAGAAACGGCGAGTCGTGAAACGAGCCATCAGCACTTTGCCGGAAAAATATCGTGCGCCGCTCGTGCTGCGCGACGTGGAAGGAAAGAGCTACGACGAGATCGCCGACATCCTACAAACGAGCGAGGGTACGGTTAAATCGCGCATTAATCGCGCGAGGAATTTTCTGCGCGACAAGATGCGCAATTATGTTTAGGTGGTGAATATGAACGCGAAAGATTGCCGCGCCGTGCGGCGAGAGATTGATAGTTCGGAATTAAGCCAGTCAATGGGCGAGCAGGTGGAAACTCACGTTGCTGCTTGTCCGGCCTGCGCGCAATTCCGCGCCGAGCGCCGACAATTGCGCGAGTTAGTTGGCAGCCTCCAGCCCGTGGTCGCGCCGGCTGATTTTGATGTGCGTCTGCGCGCGCGCATCGCCCGCGAACGCGACGCGCAGGCGCGTCAGCCATTTATTTTTCGTTTCGCTATGACGACGCCGGCGATCGCAGTCGCGGCGCTGCTGGTCATGTTGGTGGGAACGATTGTGTGGATCAATCAAAAGAACCGGCCGGCGAATCCAATAACTGCGTCCTCTGGGCAGAATAAGGAAACGGCTAACGCCGCGACTCCGGCGCCGGATCCTGTGAAAGACGGCAATACTGAAAAGAACCAGGTTGAGGTAGCCAAAGGCGATCAACCCGAGAATCCAAAGCGGCAGAACTCGACGGATCGAAACCCGAAGTCTTCGCCGGTGAATACTGCGCAGGTTTCGGACTTCAGCACCCGCGGTGCGAAATCAATTCCCATGAGATCTGATCGCGAAGGCGAAGTTTCTTTGACAGCCCCCTCACAGCCGATGGTCGTGACGGTCCAGGACGCGAATGGCGCGACTCATAAGATTTCGCTGCCGCCGATCAGCTTCGGCTCGCAACGTTTTGACAACCGGACTCCGGTGAGCATGACGAACCGCAGAGATTGGTAATCAAGAGTTAGTAATGTGTGATGAGTAATGAGTAAGAGATTTTCAATTAGAACCAGCGGACTACTGATGTCGATGCTGTTGGCGTCGACCGGCGTCGTCGCGGCGCAAACTCCCGAACAGAGTGCTGAGCAGGCAACGCGCCAGGCTCTGGGGCAGAATCCTGATCAGGACAAAACGGCACGCAAACCTGCGCGGCGCCCGACGCCTTCCGGCCGGGTGACGGTTGTTCCCAGTCAGTCGCCTACCGCTCCTCAAGTTGTGACCGTGATTCATCGTTTGAGTGGCGTGAAGATACTGAGATTTCTCCTGCGCCAATCCGGCCAAAACGGAGTAGTAGAAACAATCGATCCGGAAACGGTCAACAACGATGCGCACGCCAGCATCATCGCCGGCTGGGCGCTGGACGATGGCAAGACCATCGCCGCTCGTCTGCCGCAGGCTGCGGCGGAAATTGAGATCAAGGATTTCGAGGGGCCTTTTGCCGAACATAAGGCCGCGCTTCTGGCGACCACGCCCTTTTCATTTGTTCGTCCGAGTGTCGAGCCCGACCTGACGGTGGTGACCAGTGATGGCCGCAAGCTCAGGGCCCGGCTGATTGGACTGGACGCGGAAACCGGATTGTCAGTGATGCAGGTCACGGGCAGCGTCACGCCAATCCCACAAGCGCCAACGGCGGCACTGGCTGAAGGACAGTTACTCCAGATTTTTGCTCCTGAGCCGATCAAGTCTGAAGGCGAAGGCCCCTGGTTCAATACTTTTGTCAGAGTCGAGAAGACTGACGCTACCGTTTGGAAGGTGAAAGAGGAAACCTTCGGCAGTTTTGAAAAACTGATCGTGCAGGGACCGCAACTCTCGCCCGAAGTGATCGGCGGAGTTGCCTGTGATGCCGCCGGAAACACTGTAGGCATCGTCGAATCGATGGCGGGTGGCGATGCCAGCATCGTCTCGGCCGCAACGATTCGCGCCGCAACGCAACGAGTGCTTGAGCGAAAGGCGAGTGTGCCGCGACCGGTGCTGGGCGTGCGCGGCGAGTTTGTGCAAACGGCAAAACGCGCCGAGTTTCTGGCTTATGGTTGGCGCGACGAGCAGTTGGACGATCTGCTCAACGCGCAGATGGGCATTCTACTTTTGTCCGTCATGCCGAGGACGCCCGCGGCCTTAGCTAAGCTCCAGGCCGGTGACGTGATCCTGCGCATGAACGAGAAAGAGATAAAGAGCGCGGAGCAGTTTTCGAAATTTCTGGGCCAGGCAGGCAGCGGCGAGCAGGTTGAGTTCACGATCAAGCGGCCGGCGGCGCCGGCGACTTTTTCGGTGCCGGTGAGGCTGGGTGGATCGTTCGCGCCGTTGTTCGAATGGCATTTTGAAATGCCGCGGGTAAAGCCGGTAGGTTTGCAAGCATTCGGAATTGAAACCATGGCTCTGACGTCCAAGGTTGCTTCAAAGCTGGGGGCGGAAGGCGGATTGATCGTGGTTGCGGTTCAGCCGGACAGCGTCGCGGCCCAGGCCGGAGTGCTCGAGGGCGATGTGATTGAATCTATTGATGGAAAACTCGCCAACCGGGGAGTGTGGACCGTGTCGCCGTTATTCACCCGTCAGAAGAAGCACGCGCTCGCTCTCGTGCGCGGCAAAGAAAAGAGAAGAGTGGTGCTGGAAAGTAAGGACTGATCTGCAGAGCCAACCCGGGCGATCTTCATCATCGCCGGCCAACATCGGAATTATTCAATATAAAAATGTATCTTTTGCATCGCGCTTGATTTCCCGATGCGATCGATCATCGTCACCTGCAAAATGTAAGCGCCAGGTTTCAAGTCGTCGAGCTTTACATCAGCGGCATAGGGCACGCGTTGAATGTCGGGCGCACCTTCCGTTTGAATCTTGTGCAGCGGGGTCGTGATAACCGGCTCGTTGTCGCGAAAGATTTGTACCTGGACAGCCAAATCAAGGCCGGCTTTCATGCTGGCCGTTACGGTGCTTCCTTTTGGATCTGCCGGAACCGGAATCGCCGCCGTGCTGGTCGCGGCGTTGTAAACGAACGTTAAAAATCTGAGGTAGGACGAGCGTGCGAACCGGTGATCGACGTTCATGCTTACCTGCCTGATTGCGGCCGGCGGCTGTGGTTCCGATGAATTCGAATTGACCGGTTCAATGTCGGCTTCGGCTTTTTTCTCTCCGATGATCAGACTGCTCATGGTCAGGCCCTTCGTCTGGAGATCGGGGATCTCAATCCATTGATGGGAACTGCCGCGCGTGCCCTGTTTGGTGTCAATGGCAACCACGCGCACCTGGTAAAGGCCGGGTTTGACTATCGAGAAGTGGTTATAGAAAAAAGTATCGGGCAGTTGTCCGACAGCGCTCTTGGAATTTGCCTTGATCGTAAAGCGCTTGTTGAAAGAGCTAACCGACTTGCCCTGCTCGTTAAGAACTAATCCGGCAACATCCACCACCGCCGTCGGCGTTTCGGCTTCACGGTCGATCGCCAGCGCACCCGCCGCAACTTTGACCGAGGTAGTCAGCGTGCCGCCGTATTGGGCCGTGTCCATGAAGGTCAGTGCGATCGAAACCGGCAGAGTAGAGACCGGATAAGCAGCGCGCAGCGCTGCGGTGATCTCTTCATTGGGCGTCTTGCGCACCGGCAGCGTCGCGGTGTCCTTACTCTTTTTGGCGGAGTCGTCCGGCGGTTCGCCAAAACCGCGGCGGAAACGAACGACCAGATCGGGCCGGCCGACGATGCTGACCTCGATGCGGCGGAATCTCGGATTGCGCTGCTCTTCCGTTTCCGGACGCCAGGCCAGGAGATAATAAATTGAAGTCTCTTTCAATGCCGTCGCCACCGAGCTGGACAACGAATTCGTGTTGAAGAAAGCCCGGCCGCCGGTGTCGCTGGCCATCGCATTCAGGCCATCCTGCGTGGCCCGGACTTCACCGGTTGAGCTGCGCGAAAGCCTGCCCGTCGGATCGGCGGCCACCATGACGCTCGCATCAGGAAGGCCGGCCGCCAGTCCGCGCGCGTCCATCGAATAGATCACTGCACCAGAGCGCGCGGCGGCTGCCGAAACGCGTTGCAGCCGATCGTAGTTGTCGGAAGTACTTCGATCGATAATAAAGCCGTCCGAAATAAAGAAGATAATTTTTCTGCTGGCCAGTGAAGCGGTGCTGTCGATGAAGTGCTTAAAGCCGGACAAAGTCCGAGTAGTGATCGAACCAGAGTCCTGGAGGATTTGCGATGCGCGATTGCGGACCATCTCGGAAGCGGTTTGACGCGAAAGCTGAGGGTTCTCTTTGAGCAAAGCGTCGATGAAATAGTTCAAGACATCGGTGTCGTGATTTTGCACTTGTAAGGCGTGATACTCGCTCATCGGCGGATATTCAGCCGAGTTCATGGCCATGGATTGTTGCGATCGCAAGCGTTCCATGGCCGCCAGGATCACGGCTTTGTTGTCGGTGAGCTGTTGCAGAAACCCGAGCTGACCGGAAGCCGAGGCCACCAACGCCTGATCGTTTTGGCGCATTTCACGGTCCATGAACTTCCTGAGCAGGGTTCGAATCTGAGCTATGCTGCTGGTCGAGAGGTGGTAGTCGTCCAGGAAGAACATGATGACTCGCCCGCGGTCCAACGGCACCGGCGAACCTTTGCCGCTGTTGCCGGTGGCATTGCCGCGAGCGGCGGCGAGTTGCGCCTCTTCACTGCGACTGCCGGCAGCGAGGCGATCGAAAAAAGTAAAGTCTCGCGGTTTGCCTTCAACCTTCAAGACAAAGTCTTCGCGCTTGAGTCCATCAACGAAGTTGCCCTGCTTATCAAAAACCATGAAGTCGGTCTGCACCAGTTCGGTGCTGACTTTGACTACATCTTCGGCCGGTTTTGGTTGAACTTGGGGAAGGGCGGGCGTGACGAACAGACAGCAAGCCGCCAGGGAAAGAGCGATCCGGGTAAGCAGACGAGAGACCATCTTGAAACGAGCTTACGGTTATTGACGCGCTGGGGAAACGGAAAGATCGCCGGAGATGATATCATGAGCGGCTCTTAAAACTGACATCGAAAATGTAAAGAGTAGAGACGAAATGGACGACCTGAAGAAACTGATTCGCGAAGTTCCTGACTTTCCCAAACCCGGGATTAATTTTTACGACATCACGACGCTACTGAAGCATCCGGAAGGCTTGCGCAAGACCGTGGACGCGCTGGCTGCGCAATACGAAGGCGCAAAAATCGATACCGTGGTCGGCATCGAGGCTCGTGGGTTTATTTTTGCGCCCGCGCTGGCTTACCACCTGGGCGCCGGGTTTGTGCCGGTGCGTAAGCCGAAGAAGCTGCCCGCTGAGCGCGCTTCAATTTCTTATGATCTCGAATATGGACAGGACACGCTCGAGATTCATCGGGACGCGATCGGGAGCGGGCATCGAGTGATTATCGCTGATGACTTATTGGCGACCGGTGGCACTGCGCGTGCGGTTTGCGATCTGGTTGAGGGCCTCGGCGGAAAGATCGAGGGTCTGGTGTTTGTAGTTGAATTGGAGTTTTTGCCGGGACGACAAAAGCTGGAAGGCTATGACGTGCGGTCGTTGATTAAGTATCAGTCTTGAGGGCGGTGGTTAGTGGACAGTTGTTACTGAACACGGATCGGTGTAGCAGCCTTCAGACATACGGGCGAAGAAAAAACAAAATTCTGTATGACTTTCCGGCGAATCGAAAAGAAGATGCGCATGGTTGAAATAATTCTTATCAACCCTTGGCCTATTGAACTGAAATTGGTTGTTGTGATAAACGACTCCCATGCCGCTGACTGAAGACGAAGTGAAGGCCTTGCGCTTGATTATTAAAGAGGAGCTTGAAGCTCAGTTTTTGCCTTTTCGCGATGAGGTCGATCGACGTTTTGAAGAGGTCAATGGCCGTTTTGATCGCGTCAATCGACGTATTGACGCAGTTGCGAACCAGATGGCGACGTTGCTTCGACGACATCAGCTTTTCCGAAATGAGGTTAGTACGCGTTTTGACGAGGCGGCTACGTACATAGATGGTCTCTATAAAAACGATGAGACCCGCAAGCAGGAATATTTATTTATCAACGAACAAATCCGTCGCCTTGAAGCAAAGTTCGCCTAGCTGAAGCTCAATTGGTCTCTTACTCGTGCTCACCACGGCCTGGGCTCACCGCAGTGCACCAATTTAGATTTCTTTTCAGTAGCCAGGCGTTTACGCCTGGGAAATGAAAGAGGGTTTAGTTTCTCAAGCCCCATTTAATGGGGCTTTTAATAGCGCCTCTCTTTCTCACCCAGGCGTAAACGCTGGGCTACAGAAAACCTTATGATGAAATTAGGTCAACGCCGTGCTCACGGTATCGTTGACTGTTCCCGTATCAAACGCGCCACGCGTGGTTTCAGCCAAAGCACCGCCAGCGCCGCGGCGATCACGTTGCAAGCTACGGCCACCCAGAATACCGGCACCCACGAACCCGCTGCCATCATAAGTAACGCTGCGCCTGGACCAGCCAGAATTGAACCAACGCCTTTCGCCGTGTATTGAATTCCATAATTTGTCGTGGCGTGACGGCTTCCGAAGATGTCCGCAATCGCCGCGGGAAACAGCGAGTAGATGTCGCCCCACGCAAAAAACATCAACGCCGAGATTGCGATGAACCAATAAGGCCGCGCCACCACCAGCGTTAACGCGACGATGGTCACCGCTTCGAAAACGAAAACGATCGCCATCGTGTCATAGCGCCCGATGCGATCAGAGACCCAGCCAAAGAACGGCCGCGCCGATCCGTTCAGGATTTGATTAACGGACAGCGTTAGCGTCAGCACCGTGAAGCCGCCAAACAAAGCATACTTGTCATAACCGTACGTCACGGCGATGGGCTTCAGTTGGGCCGATAGCATCAACCCGCTCGCCGTCACCAGCGTCATCATCAGATAAAGCAGATAGAACGAGCCGCTGCGCAGCATCTCGCCGGGGGTGCAATCGCACATCGACTGTTGCACCTTGCTTTGCACGCTGGCCTTGAACGCTTCCCAGCCTGCCGGCATCCATCCTGACGGCGGCATGCGCAGAAATTGCGCAGCGAGCAGGACGACAAAACCCTGAATGGCGCCGAAGATAATAAACGTGGTGCGATAACCACTCCGTTCGATCAAATGAGCAACCGGCCAGGCAGTCAGTGCGGTCCCGAAACCGTACGAGCCCGCAACCATGCCGACGCACAACCCGCGCTTGTCGGGAAACCACTTCATGGCCACGCCCACGCAGCCACTGTAAACGCCGCCCGCGCCGATGCCGCCAATCGCGTAAGCGACATACAGCGTGGTGAGCGAATTCGCCATGCCCGCACCTACCCAGCCAATCGCGACTAAAAAAGCGGCGATTGAAATTATCAATCTTGGTCCAAATTTATCGATGAGGTAAGCGTTAACAGGGAACAGGGCAGTTTGCGCGATGATGAAAAAAGTAATCGTCCATTGAACCTGGTCCAGGCGCACGTTGAGACTCCTGGTCAGATCCGTTGTGAAGAGGGTCCAGGCATATTGAAGATTAGCGACCGCGAGCATCGCGATCATGCACGGAATGAGAATTGGCCATCGCGTAGTGGTTTGCGGTTCTTGAGTCGTAGTCATCCAGCCTTCGTGACCAGCTTCCAGAGTTGCAGCGCGGCTATGCCGCCTGATGTGCGAAACGCGACGTTTTCGCTCCGTGAGGAGCGAGATGTTTATAGTTATGACTTCAGAATTATTCTTAGCTCCTTTAGGAGCTTAATGTGAACAGTTTGCGCGTCGATCATTTCGCTCCTAAAGGAGCTATGACATGTTCACAAGGACACGTACCTATAAACATGTCGCTCTTGACGGAGCGAAGACAACCGCACATCAGGCGGCAAAGCCGCATCTCTACGCCGTCTTCGATTGCTTGATTAACGCGGCGCGCTCCAGCAATTTCACGCACGCATAAACCGATTTCGTCGCGGGCAGAGACAGTCCCAGTTTCTCGCCGAGCTCAATCACCGCGCCGACGATCGCTTCCAGTTCGGTAGGTTTGCCGGCTTCGATATCCTGAAGCATGGACGTTTTGTGGTGACCTACTTTCTCTGCGCCTTCCAGACGTTGTTCGATTGTTACTCCGATTGCGATCCCGAGTTTGCGCGCAACAGAATCAACCTCGCTCATGATCGTGGCGGCGAGTTCGCGAGTCTCGGGACATTGCACGATTTCAATAAGCGTCGCGCGCGTCAACGCACTGATCGGATTGTAGGCGACATTGCCCATCAGCTTGACCCAAATGTCGTGACGAATGTTTGTGCGTATCGGACAGCGCAGGCCGGCTTTGATGAATGCGTCCGCGATGTTCCGGCAGCGATCACTCTTCGCGCCGTCAAGTTCGCCAATCGCGAAGCGAGTTCCTTCGATGTGCCAAACGATGCCCGGCTCGACGAGCGTGGTCGAGGGATAGACAACACAACCTATCACGCGTGCAGGATCGATGTTCTGTCTGATTGCGCCGCCGGGATCGACGCTTTCGAGGGTGGTGCCTTCCCATTCGCCGCCGTGACCGTAGAAGTACCACCACGGAAATCCGTTCTGCGCCGTGATGATCGAGGTGCTTTCACCGATCAGAGGCGCGAGGCGTGGCGCCATCGCCGGCAGGCTTTGCGCTTTGAGCGTGATGATGACGACATCGACTTCGCCGATGCTGTTCGCGTCGTCGGTCGCTTTCGCGTTGACGGCAAAGTCGCCAATCTCGCCGCGCACGCGCACGCCGTGTTCCTGCATCGCGCGCAAATGCGGTCCGCGCGCGATCAACGTTACGTCTTCGCCGGCTTTGGCCAGCATCGCGCCGAGAAACGCGCCGATTGCGCCTGCTCCGACAATCGCAAATTTCATGACGGTCTGTTTCGCAACTTACAGTCGAGCCTTCACCGCTCAAGGATCAGCAAGCTCTCAGTCTGTTCATCGATAAACTGACGAATGATCTCGTACCGTGACCTTAACAGAGTCGTTATCAGACTCGTGGGACAGTTGCCGATCCGTAGCCAAATGAATTTAGGCGGCGGGCCAACCACGATCGCCTTTTGATAGAAGTCGGTGTCCTTGGAAACTAATGTGAATGCGTGTTGCTTTGCCCATTCCCAAACAATGCTGTCGTCGGACTGCGTCAGGCCTATGGTTTTGATGTGGGTCGAGCCTGGGAATAAGTCAGCAATGTGCTGAACAATTTTATCTGAAACATTCTCATCCAAGAGTGGCTTCACGCTGGTGCCACTAGAAGCTTTCGTTCGCGATCAGCCGCGAAGGCCAGACACGCCTTAATGTCCTCGCGCGTAAGTTCGGAAAAATCTTCCAGAATCTCATCTTCGGTCATGCCCCCAGCGAGATACTCGAGGATGTCTTGCACGGTAATGCGCATGCCGCGAATGCAAGGTTTGCCGCTGCGTTTACCTGGCTCGATGGTGATGATCTTGGAGTAGTCCATACCGGAATTTTAGAACTCAAGCAGCAGATGGTCAACGTTCATGTCTCCTACTTGTATCGCTTCCCGTGCTTAATCACGACGTCTACGTTCTGCAGCAGAGCGATGTGCCGCAGCACGTCGCCGCGCACGGCGATGACGTCCGCATACTTGCCTTCGCTGACTGTGCCGACCTGATCCGAAACTTTCATTAGCACCGAGGGCCAGTATGTCGCTGCGCGAATCGCGACCATTGGATCAATCTTGAAGTCGTTTACCCAGGCGTCGAGCTCGTGCCAGGTTGATTGACTGTGAAAATTCATCGGGATGCCGCTGTCGGTTCCGATCAAAAGGACGACGCCTGATTCCGAAAGTTGTTGGATCTTGCGGCCGAGCGTGGGCCGGCGATTGGGTGTGATCTGGTAATAACCCAAACGCTCCGGATGTCGCAGCGAAGTTTTGATGTCGTCGATGATCGTCTGCGGGAGGCCTAACTGCCACGACGGATCGTCGAGCTGTTCCGGATTGTCGCGCAGGTATTCGTAGTTGAGCAGGCCTTCGACCGTGGGCGTCCAGAACAAAGGGCCGAGGCTCATCTTCGCCGTGCGTTCGCGCAGCATCGCGATGATATCCGCCGGATATTCGGGCGCCGTCGCGAGTCCCGTATGTTCGAAACAATCCACTCCGGCTAGCAAACCGCGGCGAATCTCTTCCGGACGATGCGAATGCGCGACGACGGTGAGTTTGTTCTTGTGGGCTTCGTCGACGATGGCGAAGACTTCATCCATCGTCATCTGATCCTGATCGATCAACTTAATCAGATCGACGCCGGCCGTGGCGAGCGTGCGCACTTTCGCGCGCGCATCATCGGGCCCTTTCACGCCCCAGCGAAATAATTCAGTGCCCGGATAAGGCTCATGCTGAATGAACGGGCCGGACATGTACATCGTCGGTCCGGGAATCTCACCCTTCTTGATTCGATCGCGCACAGAGATACTCGCTTGCAAAGGTGCGCCGAGATCCCGCGCGCTGGTTACGCCCGCCATCAACAACTGCTTTGCTGACGCAGGCATGATCACTTTTTCGAATTGGGTCGGGTAGGTTTTATCCCAATGCGCGTAGTCGCTGTGGCCGCTGAGCATCAGGTGGACGTGCATGTCCCAGAGCCCGGGCAGCACCGTCATGCCTTCAGTGGAAATTATTTCGGCGCCGGCGGGAATCGCGAGTGAACCGACTTGCCCGACAGCCTTGATGCGCTCGCCTTCGATGATGATGACGCTGTTGCGAATTGGCGGTGTGCCAAAGCCGTCGATGAGCGTGCCGCCGACCAAGGCTTTGACGTTTCGCGATTGCGCGTGTGAGGGCGCGATCCAAAAGAGGAGGGAAGCGACGCCTAGCGAGATCAAAAATAAAAGCCGCAGATAGTTCTTCATCCAATCCTCCATGTGTCAGAACCGCGAGCGGTAGCGACCGGATCAACCAAGATCGTTCAAATCAGCGGGCCGGCCTAGTGATCCGGTCGCTACCGCTCGCGGTTCTGAACCGCTGCCGCGACGTTGCGCCGTTGAATCTTTCCGGTGGCCGTGCGTGGAATTGAATCCATGATAAAAACCTTAGTCGGGCACTTAAAATCTGAAAGCGAGGCGCGACAATGCGCAATCAATTCTTTCTCAGTTGCTTCGTCTTTTAATACGACCGCGGCGGCCACCGCTTCGCCATAGACTCGATCGAGAATACCAAAACAGACCGCTTCGGCGACGGCGGGATGTGTTAACAGCACGTCATCGATTTCGCGCGGCGAGATCTTTTCACCACCGCGATTGATCAATTCTTTTAAGCGCCCTGAAAGAGTCAAATAACCTTCGTTGTCCAGGTGTCCCTGATCGCCGGTGCGAAACCAGCCATGCGAAAAAGATTCCGCGTTGGCTTCGGCGTTGCCTTCGTAACCGCCGAAAACATTCGCGCCTTTGATGGAGACTTCGCCAGTGGCGCCGGCAGGAAGCAGATTGCCCTCTTGGTTGAGGATGGCGATTTCGACCTGGGTTCCGCGTCCAACTGATCCGGCCTTGCGTGCGTCGGGTGGCAGTGGATTCGAGGCCATCTGATGCGCGGCCTCAGTCATGCCATAAGCTTCCAGCACGGGTACGCCAAAGACTGCTTCGATATCTGTCATGGTCTGCGGCGACAACGCTGCGCTGCACGAACGAATGAAGCGGAGTTGTTCCGCGCCATCGGGTCTTGCGCCTTTCGCGCGTGCGAGCAGGACCTGATGAATGGTCGGCACAGCGGAATACCAGGAGGCCCGGTGTTCTCTGACCGTGCTCCAGAACGAGAGTGGATTGAACTTTGACGGGACGACCACCGCGCCGCCGCTGAAGAAAGTCGCTAACGTTGATGCGACCAGACCGTGCACGTGAAACAGAGGCATCACACAGAGCGAGACATCGCCCGGCGTCAGGCGATAAGTCTCCGCGACGTTTCGCGTTGAGGTCATCAGGTTTGCGTGTGACAAGGGCACGCGTTTCGGACGACTTGTAGTGCCGCTGGTGTGAAGGATCAGAGCAATGTTGTCGTTGGCAGAGTTAGGAGTTCCGCCTTGAGGCGGCTCTTGGTCTTGATGGGAATTCTGGCTAAAGGCGGTACTCAGAACAGGTGATAGTCGAACACGTCCGTTATCAATATGAGCTTCAAGCAGCAAGATTCCTTTGGCGGCCGCAGCTCTGGCCTCGTCACCACCTGAGGAGGGAACTATCAACGCGCGCGCACTGGTGTCCTCCAAATAGAATTTGAATTCATCACGGGTGTAGGCAGGGTTGAGCGGCGCCGCGGTACCGACGGTTGAAGCTGCCAGGAACAGGGTGATTACTTCAAGGCCATTCGGCAGGGCCATGGCGATGCGGTCGCCTTTAGTTAAGCCTGCGTGACGAAGTTCGTTCGTGAGCGCATCGACCTGGTCACGCAATTCAGCATAACTGAGCGAATGCGTTTCAGTGACGAGAGCGACTTGCGAAGGAGCGACAGCTTCCAGGAGATCTCGGATCATGCTCGCGAATCCGTACCAAGGGTTGGCAAGACGGGGCGCAGCCTATCATAAAGAGTGGTCAGTAGTCAGTTGTCCGTCGTTGACTGGAGCGCAACCGTCCCGGTTACAACTCTCCAGTTAGGCAGCCTAGCAGGCTGCTGAAAAACTAAATAAAGTCCGCGCGAGTTGATCAGGGTCAACTATAATCTGGTCCAACGTCGAGGAC
>UEXV01000017.1_pt1 | contig 52822 bp, 38 predicted proteins | sample 4301181 | NCBI WGS metagenome assembly UEXV01 (sample SAMEA4773175, study PRJEB27434) | metagenome | biome: 2259; feature: agricultural soil; material: soil | place: USA | collected 2014-09 | depth 0.25 m | reverse complement strand
GGCTGAAGGCGGCGGTTTGCTAAACCGTTAAGGGTCAAAAGCCCTTCACAGGTTCGAATCCTGTCATCTCCGCCAGAAAGAAAGGGGTCGGAAGTCAGTAGTCAGAGGTCAGAACGACGCATCATGGCGTTTCGTAGTTTCTGACCTCCGACCTCTGACTTCTGACCTCTTATTTTTATGGTCCGCGTCCGCTTCGCTCCATCACCAACGGGCTATCTGCACATCGGCGCCGCGCGTTCTGCGCTCTTCAACTGGCTCTATGCGCGCAAAGTCGGCGGCAAGTTCCTCCTCAGAATTGAAGACACCGACCTGCAACGCTCCACCGATGAGTCGACCCAATCGATTATCGAAGGACTGGAGTGGCTCGGTCTTGATTACGACGAAGAGAAAGTCTTTCAGTCTGACAATGCAGACAAGCATCGCGCGGCGGCGCGGCGACTGGTCGAAGAAGGAAAGGCATATCGCGATTTCACTCCGAAAGAAGATCGCGGCGATACCAACATCAAGAAAGACATGGCGGCACGCGCGCGCGCTCATGCCGCGGAAGGCATCGATCATCGCAGCAATCCATTTCGAGATCTGTCAAAAGAAGAATCCGACGCGCGCGCGGCCGCGGGTGAACCGTTTGCGATTCGTTTGAACGTCGCTCCGGAAGGCGTTTCACGTTTTGCCGACATTGTTTATGGCGAGCAGGAGCGCAATTATTCAGAGATTGAGGATCTCGTGTTGCTGCGCTCTGATGGTCATCCGCTTTACAACCTCTCGGTGGTGCTTGATGACATCGAAATGGGCATCACGCACGTGATTCGCGGTCAGGATCATCTCACGAATACACACAAGCAGATTCTGCTTTATCACGCCGTTGGCGCGGCGGCGCCACAGTTCGCGCATTTGCCGCTGATTCTCGCGCCGAACAAAGCCAAGCTCTCAAAACGAAAGCATGGCGAAGTGGTTTCGCTCACGACTTATCGCGACCGTGGCTTTGTCCCAGCGGCGTTTCGAAATTTTCTGGCGCTGCTCGGCTGGTCGCCGCCGGAAGGCAAAGAGCTTTTATCACGCGACGAATTAGTTGAGGCATTTTCCCTGGAAGCGATCGGCCGCGCGAACGCCGTCTTCAATTTTCATGAAAACGATCCGCGACACTGGACCGACGACAAGGCCCTTTGGATGAACGCCGAATACATTCGCACGATGCCGCCGGCTGAATTGCTTCCCATGGTCAAGGCCGAGCTGCGCGCGGAGAAACTCTGGCGCGAAGAATACGACGATGACGAACTTGAATGGTTCGAGAAGGTGGTCGAGCTAATTCGCCAGCGCTTCTTCACGCTCAAGGATTTTTCGTCACAGGGCCGCGCATACTTTTCCGAGGACTTTGATCTCGAAGAAGCGGCCGTGCGCAAGAACATTCTGAAGACTCCCAAGCTGCGCGAATTGCTGCCGCTACTTGCCGATCGACTGGAAGAGGTCGAGCCGTTCACCGCGGAAACCGTCGAGACGGCGCTTCGGGCTTTTGCCGAAGAATCCGGAGAAAAAGCTGGCCTTTTTATTAACGCCGGGCGCACAATGCTGACCGGCCAGGCCGTGGGACCGTCGATGTTTGACGTGTTTGAGATAATGGGTCGCGAACGCTCGGCAATGCGTCTGCGCAGCCAGCGTCCATGGTACGAATTTGAAAGTTGAGTTGAGGAGCAAGAACATGAAGAGATTAGTCGCCATCGTCTCGATCGTTTTGATGAGCCTTGTCATCGCGTTTGCGCAAAACAGCAATTCTTCGACATCGCCTTCAAGTCGCACGCGCACGGTCGATCCCAAACCATCGCAGACGCCCAGAACAGTCAACAAATCAGCAACACCCGCAGCCTCTCCTGCGCCGCAAACTGCGAAGCCAACCACAACTCAGGCCGGGCCCTCGACGGGCGTATTGGCTGCATTCGATAAAATCATCGAAGGCGTGCGCCGCGCCGATGTGGACATGGCCACCAACGGCTACTGGAATTCATCCGCGCTGATTCTCTTCAACTACAACGGAACGGTCACGCGCGGATGGGACCAGATGCGGAAGAATCGCGAGGCCTCTTATCCGGAAATCAAAGACGCAAAGCTTGATGTCCGTGACAAGCACGTCGTGATGCTGGGCCGTGACGGCGCAGTCGTGACCTGTCTCTGGACTCAGACGCAGACTTTTCGCGGCCAGCCTGATTCAGCTTCCGGCCGCATGACGCTGGTCTTCAAACGCGTCGGCACGGAATGGAAAGCGGTGCACCTGCACACGTCGCCCGATAATCCGGATGCGACGCGCATTCCGCCTTCAGAAAAACCAACGCCGTAAATCCAGCCGCGGATGAACGCGGACACCAGCAGAATAAGTGAAGCCAAATACTGGGAGCGCGGGCGCCCGCATTGAGCTGCGAAGCGCGAACACAATCCGGGCTCGATATTTTCTTAAGACGGCGCGCGTGCTGCGCACGCGTTTGCGGACGAGGGCGTCCGCGCTCCCAGTATTAAGCGCTCGTTCAATTTGGATTGGGATTTCTGGACGAAGCGGCATTCATCCGCGGCTTAAACTGTGCAATCGCGACCCCACCCAGGATTGAAAGCATCGGAAAGAATTCGACCAGGTAGCGCGGCTCGGGATTTTCGATCGACGAAAACAAGATCAGCCGCAGCACAATCGCCAGAAAGATCAACAGAACCCATTGTCGCGCTGCGAATCTTCCTGAAGTCCAAAGAAACCAGGCTCCCGCTAAACTTAGCATCGTGTAAAGCGCAGTCAACACCGCAAACAACGGCAACCAAATGTGCTGATGATGTTCGTAATCCAAATCTTCGAATGGCAGCAGTGTGCCTTCGAACGGCCAGTACTGTGAGTGCGTGTCGAACCACATCGTGCGGGCGCGCTTGATCGGCAGCCAGACATAAAAACTGAACCCGTGGCGCCCAATGCGTTCGCGCGCGAGTTGGCCAAAGCCGGCGTCAATCTCCGGCGTCATTTCTACCGCGCTTGGATCATCCTCTGGTTCTTCTTCGTCACTCTCTTCATCTCCGCTTTCTTCTTCGCTCTTTTCGTCTTTGTTTGCATTTGAGTTGCGCGGGCTTGGTGTTGCTTTCGCGGTTTTATTCGCCGGCAAAGCGGCCGGTGACGACTGCGGCGTGGCTTCGGATTTTACTGGCGGTGGTTTCGGCGAAGCCGCGGGCTTGCCGTCGGGATAATTGTATTTGTCGAGCAGCGCGGCTACGCGATCTTTCTCCTCAGGCGAATCGAACGCGCTGGGCGGAATGTCGTCGATGTCGATGCGTGCCGTATCGAGCGACCAGAGCATCGGCGCGACGTAGCTCTCGTCATCAAGCCAGGTGCGCAACCAAAGACCGTAACCGCGTGGGACAAACTCGCCGGGCATTTCCGCGTGCGCCGGCGACAGCGGCTGGAAGACATGAAAGAGTCGCCAGTTGCGAATGGTCCATGGTGTAAGTACTAACGCGAAGGCGAATGAAAAGACCACACCGAACAACAACGTCTGCGCGATGGTTTTGGAGCCCCTCTCCCCCTGGGAGAGGAGTTGGGGTGAGGGTTTACGGCGCGCTAGACCCTCTCCCCTAGCCCCTCTCCCAAAGGGAGAGGGGAAAAAATCCCCCACGCCGGCGATCACCAAAGTCAGCCCCACCGCCGCCACGAACAATCCGTTGTCGGGACGAAATAAGACTGCGACTCCGCCGATCAATCCTGCGACAATCCACCAAACAAGCGCCTTTCTAAATCTCTTTTTGCTTTTCTCTTCCTCTTTGCCCTCTGTGGTAAATCCTCTTCGCAGCGCGAGCGTCACCGCCACGAACATTGCCATCACCAAAAAGTTCGTAGGCACTTCCGTGAGAATCGTAGCCGCATAGATTGTCGTGAATGGACAGATCGCGGCCAAGACCAGCGCGGCCATCGCGCTCGCGCGTTTCTTTCTCTCCTCCGGTTGCCACCAAAACGCGAGCAGCGCGATGAGCCCGCACGTGGCCGTGTCGATTAAAGCCTGTGCGATGCGCACCGCGCCGTTATTCGTGTGACCAAAAATTGAATAGATGCCGGCGAGAAAAAGCGGATAGCCCGGAAGTCGAATCAGCGAAGGATCGTAAGGCGGTTCGGTTGCATGCGTGTAGACATGTTGCTCCAGCAGGTTGCGAGCAAACTGCGCATAGACGCGGCCGTCATCGGGAGCATCGTTCGGCAGCCAATGGGCAACGGCGATGCGAAAGGCCGCAGCCGCTGCGAAAGGGATCAATACAATGACCCATTGTTTTCGTTGGAACATCCCGAACCAGTTTAGACTCGGAACTTGTGCCGCGAAAAGGGCCGACAAGTCCGCCCTCTAAACGTTAGTGATTATTTCGAGAACCGAGATTGAACCGTGCCACTCAAATAGTTGTCTTAAGGACTACGGTTAAATACATATCTTGACTTGCTCCCAAACATGCCCGTCATCGTAACGATTCGAGTCAGAGTCTTACCGTCTTTTGAAAGTTCCCACTCTTCTGTCGTGATGATTTCCAGCGGTGGATTTGTCTGCAGGCCGGTCGGCACGAACCTGCTTCTACTTACCAGCTTGCCGCCTCGCCATCGGGTCAAAGATTGCGAATCAAGCCGACCGCCCTTCAACTCCGGCCTGCCATCGGTGTAGTAGATGAGTTCTTCATTGAAATGACGGCCGCCTCGCGTGTACTTCTTCGTCATTCTTATTTCCGGCTCGCGATGCACGATGCTCAGCGAATAATCAGAAACTCGGTCCTTGCCGCGACCGACGTTGCTCCCCGATTCATCCAGTAACCAGAGACCACTCAGGTCGGGTGGTTCGCTCTTCGTCTTGTCTTTAGTTGTCTGAGCGGGAGCGCTTAAGGCTAAGGCCAGGAAAAGGCCAACCAACGATACTGCTTTCATTTCACTTATCCATTCAAACGATCCTAGCGGACTTTCCTTACGGTTTTACGGCAACCGTGGCTCTTCTTTATGAGGCTGCAAAAACTAAACTCATAAACTTAATACTTGATATTGACATCGCGGCCACTAAAGTTTATACCTCACTCACCAACCCAAGGGCGAAGCCTCCAATCCCAACGCGCAAGGAGATCGTCATGAAGTACCTTAAAACGATCAAGTTAATCTCGGCAGTCGCACTTCTCTTCGGAGCGATGGTCATACTCGGCGTTTCACTGAACCGCGGCGGAACCGCTGCCAAAAACCCGATCACGCGCAAGATTCGCCGGCCGTACGACAAGAGAAAGTTGCCGGCGTCAGCGGCAGAGGTCGCGGAGTTGAGAAAGCAGGTACAGGACGAGGAGAAGAGAAAACTCAAGACGCGAGAATTCAAGGACATGCCTTTGGCAGTTCATAAAGTAAGGAATCTCCAGTCGGACACCTGGTACAACGATCTGGAAATTGAAGTAAAGAACATCTCCAACAAGCCGATTTACGCCGTACTTATCTATCTAGAATTCCCTGACGTAAAAGTTCCCTTGGGTGTCTCTGGGATCACGGCGAACTATGGCCTCTGGAAATATATCGATATAAGCGTCCTTGCCGACCCGGCGGATCCGCACTTGAATCCGGGTGACACGTATGTTTTCACTATCCCACAGCAATATAGAAGAGGTCTGCGCACGAAGCAGGAACGAATTCCGGAGAATATGAAGAAGTTTGAGCTGCTTTTTGGCGTCATTAGTTTCGGGGACGGCACCGGCTTCGGATTCGGTCTACCAGACGACTATCGCATCAAACCCGAGGGAAAGAAGAAACATCATCCAGGTCGTCTTGAGAAATCGGAGTCCACACGTTCGCCGCCACAAGACGGTTGCGGGTCATGCGGTCGCTACATCATCAAACCGGAGCCTGAAATTATCTGTTGGGATTCAAATCACGATCAGCCCTGTGAAGGCCCTCGGGCTACTACTTCAGCCGCTGCTCGCTGTAGTCTTATCGTGGCAGACCCGATTGACTGCGATGGTGACGGCATTGATGAGTGTAATGGGGAAAAGCTTGATTTCTCACCGATTTGTCCCGGCTACAGCCCAACGCCACCCCCGACACCAAGTCCTTCTCCGACACCAACACCATCTGCGTCGCCAACTCCGACACCGTGCCCGGCCGGGTCTTTCAACCCCGATCCCGATGGTAATTGTCCGTATTACGCCAACAACGTGAATGGGTGCTGTATATGTCAGGAGAGAAACACTAACTGCTCAAGATTTGGCCAGGGTCAAACGCCTACAGGTGAGGATTACTGTATCTGGGTTGAGCACTTGTGTGATTGTTACAATCCATTTGGACGTTGCGCCGAAAATCCACGTCCTTCGCCCACTCCGACGCCTGGCGGCGGAAGTAGCGGCGGCAATGGCGGAAACGGTGGGAACGGCGGCAACCCCTGGCTTTACCGGCGAAACTGCGTCGATTACTACTGGGTGCATTTTGTATCTTATGATGGCGGCGAAACGTGGGAATACGCCGACGACGAGACATACGCTGGCTGTTTTTATGTGTACTGAGAATTCACACGCGACCCTGCTCGTCTGACTTAGCGCCGACAGCTCCACCCTCTAAATGTCACTGCTTATTTTGAAAACACAGGCTGAAGTCTGTGCTGCCTTCAAGGTTTGACTGCAACCGTCGCTTTTCTTTCCAGCTTGCCCCAACCGACGACGGCGCCGTGAAAAGCGGTCGCGACTGACTTGACCATCACATAGTACATGACCTGGCGATAGCAGAAGCGTTGCAGGAACAGCCACCAAAGCAAACGCCAGCGCTCTTTGCGCTCGAGCAGAAAAGCGAAGCCAGCGGCGCACCAATCGACCGCGAGAAACAGCGCGTAGTAGAAAAGCACTTGCCGCAGATTCGTGAACGAAAAGGCCGAGGGTTGCTGTAAACGATCGAGCAGCGTCGAGACGAGCGTGTAGATCAAAAGCAGATCCATCACCGGCGAGATTAGCGGAAACAGAATTTGAAAAATCCAAACGTTCGGCATGGCCACAAAGCCAAGCGCTCCATAGCCGGGGCGAAACAGCGCGTCGCGATGTTTCCAAAGACACTGCAGCGTGCCATACGCCCAGCGGAAGCGTTGCTTCGCGAGCATGCGCAAGGTCTGCGGCGCTTCAGTCCAAGCTATGGCTGATTCTTCGTAGCCAATCTCGTAACCGAGCTTGCGAATTTGTAACGTCAGGTCCTGATCTTCGGCGAGCGTATCGTCACTGAAGCCGCCGCACCGCTCGATCAATTCCCTTCTCCACGCGCCGACTGCGCCCGGCACGACTGTGATGCAGTTCAAGCTGGCGAACGCGCGTCGATCCATATTTTGAGAGGTGATGTATTCCAGCGCCTGCCAGCGCGTGACGATGTTGATGCGGTTTCCCACTTTGGCATTACCGGCGACGGCCCCGATCTTTGGATCGACGAACCGGCGGGCCAACGCGCGAATCGTCTCAGCCGGAAATTGCGTATCGGCGTCGAGCGCCACGATTACTTCGCCTTTCGCCTGGCGCATGCCGAAATTCAGCGCACTGGCCTTGCCGGCGTTAGCTTCGGTGAACAGCCTGATCAGCGGATTTTCTCCAACATGCTCGCGCACAACTTCGCTGGTGCGATCCTGCGAACCATCATCGACGACGATGATTTCGAAATTGTCGTAATCGGAATTGAGCAAGCTGCGAATCGTGGCTTCGATGACGACTTCTTCGTTGAAGGCCGGGACGAGAATCGAGACAAACGGTTCATACCGCGCGCCGGCGTCCGCGCGCTCGCGCTTGCGCGAACGAAGCCACTGCGCGAGGGCGAGCGCGCCAATTACCAAAAGTCGTCCGAGACCCAGCACGATGCCGATCAAAAACATCCACTGCAAAAGCCAACCCGCGGTGGACAGGACCATGAACGCGACGGTGTCCGTGCGAGTGAAAAGACTTTCGCTCGGCGGCAGCGGCGGCATCACTTGATCGCGCGTCCAGCCGCCCAGCTCGGAGACGGGAACAAATTTGAATCCGCGCGCGCGCAACTCATGAATCACGCGGGGTAAAGCATCAATCGTCGCTTGCCGGTTCCCTCCCGAGTCGTGCAACAAAACGACTTGCCCGCGCGTTTCCGGGTTCTTGTCTTCGGCACGCTCAATCGTTTTCTGCACGATTTCATCCGCCGTAGCGCCGGGCTCCCAATCACCGGGATCGATGCGCAAGCCCACCATGATGTAACCAAGATCGCGCGCGATGATTGCCGGCTTCACTTCTTCAGGCGTGTCGGCTTCGGCGTCGCCAAAGTATGGCGGGCGAAACAGCACGGTCGAACGACCCGTAATCGATTCGATCAATCTTTGCGTGGCATTCAGCTCGAGCGTCGTAATTCGTCCGGGGATCTCGCCCAGGTTCGGATGAGTGAAAGTATGGTTCCCAATCTCGTGACCTTCATTGACCATGCGCCGCAGCAGATCGGGATGCGCCTGCCCGTTCTTGCCCATCACAAAAAAAGTCGCGGGCACGTTCTCTTGTTTCAGGATGTCGAGAATTGCCGGCGTCCATCTGGGATCGGGCCCGTCGTCAAAAGTCAAAGCAATCGAGCCCGGACGATCTCCGGTGCGCTCGATCACATAAGACGTGGGAATGTTCTTGAGGTCGTAGGTTTCGGAATTTATGAATCCGGTTTTCGGATCGACGTCGAGGCCACGTTCACCTTCATGCGGACTGGCCTGGACGTTCAGGATCTCGCCCGCACCTTCAAAGTCCACTTCATAACCGTAGGACATTCGTCGCAACTTTTCCGTTGCAGGATTCGGCTCGTTGGTCCCGAAAACGTTCCAAATCGACGGGTCCTCCGATCCCAAACGCCAGAGCGCGAAGCCGGCCGGCTGATAACCACTCGCCGCGCGCATTTGATTGAACGCGGTCACGCCGTCGAGAAACCAGACCATGTGATGCGACTCGTCCGATTCGTAAAAGTCGTAATGCGGATTGCGCGTCACCGGATCAAATTCGATCGGCGCCTTGGACTCTTGCGCGTGGAGTACTGCTTCCTGAAAACTGACTTCGTTGGCGTTCTTCCCCTCGCTCCAGTCATAGCCATAATTGCCCAGCGCGATGATTGTCTTTGCCGGATTCAATTCGGCCATGCGTTTAGCCAATAAGTCTTCATACCAACCTTGCGCCGCAATCGAGCCAAACTCTTTGTTGGCGTAGTGCTCGTCATAAGCCATCAACACTAAATAATCGGAAGCTGCGGCATATTCACGATAGTTCCAACTGTCGTCGTTGAAAGGAACCGCCTGTACGACCACCCACCCGCGCGTCTGAAACGCGGCATGCAATTCCTGCATGAAGCGCAAAAGGTTGGGCTGCGCGTCCTTTGCCACTTCTTCAAAGTCGATAGAGATACCCGCGAACTTGTTTTGTTCAACGAACTGGGAAAGGGCCGCGATCAATCTTTGTCGCGAATTCTCGTCGGCTACCGCGCGCGTGAGCAGATCCGTTTCCCATTTCTCATCGCTGAGGTTTTGCACCATCGGGATGATCGAAATCTGCGGACGCTGCTGCCGGATCAGGTTAAGCGCCATGCGCGCCTGGCGATGATTGAGCTCATCAGCGATCGGACTGTCTCCCGATTTGGCATTCACGAGATGCGCCCATTGCGGCAGGATCCAATCGAGGCTGTTCAGGTTTCGTTCGAGCGATGAGTAACTGGACTCGTCCCAATCAATATAAAAACCAATCGCCAGTTGCTTCGCATTGAAGCTGGCGGGCGCCGGCAACGGCGTGCTGACCGGCGGCGGCGCGATGGGCATCAACTCGGCGCGCCTGCCCGGCATGACACGCGTCTGCGCCAGCGCTTTCTGCAATTCCACCTGTGCCTTTTTGGCTTTGGCTTCGCGCGCGTTTGGCATGTGCGCCGGCGGCTGCGGCTTGAGGTCGGTGGCGCGGGGCAGATTTCTCAGCGGGCGCAAGTCGTAATGCGGCAGGAACGGACTCGACAAGACACTGGTGATAAAGATGGCGGCGATAATCGTGACGGCGATGCCGAGGGCGAGATAGGTGCGGCGCAGATGCTTCCAGCGTCGGCCGCGAGGGTCGTAGAAGACCGGAGAACCTGAGGCATTTTTTTCGGACACGAATCGCATCCGGTAACGAGGAAGACTTGTTCCTGGTTACGGGAAAATCTTTGATGTCTATAACGGCGTCGGAGTCGATAGTCAAGTAGCATAGACTTCAGTCTGTGATTTCATCTTCTGCTAGTTTAGAGGCGGGCTACGGCCCGCCTCTTTGCGCAACACGAATGGCGGGCAGTAGCCCGCCTCTAAACGATCTCACAGAGCTTTGGTCTGTGATCGATATGGGTACTCCATTGAACGCAGACTAAAGTCTACGCTACAGAAGAAAAGCCGCTCGCGATTGCTCGCAGAGCGGCTTTCCGGTGAACTGTTGGGATTGACCCGTGGCTGTGACCTTCGGAAAGAAGGTGTCACAGTGACTTCTCAGGAAAACAATCCAGACAACAGATTAGGTTCCTGAGATCAGGTCTCAGCCACCTCACTGTGATTAGAACTCATATATTTTTGATCACCTCCTTTCCAGTGTTGAGGTGATAATAAAAAAGAACCGCGAAGTGGTCAATAGAAATCTTTTGACGCGTATGCTGCGGGGCAGTAGCCCGACCGTGAGGGAGGGCGTAATAAGCGATCGCGTGGCGCCCTCCCTCACGGTCGGGCTACTGCCCCGCTCGCGCAAAGGCAAGTTTCCCCGACGCGTACACCCGCCACGGATGTTCGATCCCAAAAAAGTAAGCCAGCTCGCGATAGTCTTCGCAATCATGAATCACAAAGTCCGCGCGCTTCCCTTTTTCCAACGAGCCAATCTCGCCCCCGCGTCCGAGTGAGTAGGCCGCGTTGATCGTCGCCGCGCTGATGGCTTCGGCCGGCGTCATCTTCATCTGCGTGCAAGCAATCGAAAGAATCATCGTCATCGAAGGCGTCGGCGAAGACCCGGGATTGAAATCTGTTGCCAGCACCACGGCGAGTCCGGCATCGATCATCTGTCGCGCCGCTGGATACTGATGCGACCCCAACGCGTAAACCGATCCGGGCAGCAGCACCGGCTGCACTTTCGCCGCCTGCAAAGCCATGATGCCCGTCACGTCTGTGTGTTCGAGATGATCGGCCGTCGTCGCATTCAACTCTGCAGCCAGTTTCGCGCCGCCTGAGAGTGAGAGCTGATCGGCGTGCACGCGCAAACCCAAACCGTGGCAACGCGCCGCGGAAAGAATCTGCCAGGACTCGTCGGCAGTGAAAACGCCCTCTTCGCAGAAGACATCGCAATACTCAGCCAATTTCTCTTCCGCAACACGCGGCAGCATTTCGTTAACGACGAGATTGACGTACATGCCGCGCCGCGAACCGTATTCGTTTGGCGTGTCGTGAGCGCCGAGGAAGGTCGGCACGTAACGAAGCGGAGTCTCTTCGTCGAGTTGTTTGATGGCGCGGAGAATCTTCAGCTCATCTTCAACTGTCAGGCCGTAACCGGACTTGGCTTCGACCGTGGTCGTGCCGCCGCGTAGAAACCAATCGGCGTAACGTTTGCCGGCTTTGACCAGATCGCTCTGCGACGCGTTGCGCGTCACTCGCACCGTCGATCGAATCCCGCCTCCGCGCGCGGCAATCTCGCGATAAGTGGCGCCGGTCGCGCGCTGCTCAAATTCATTCGCCCGAATTCCGGCGAAAACCGGATGCGTATGCGCGTCTACGAATCCCGGCATGACGACGCGGCGACGGGCATCAACAACTTCACAATCACCGGAAATCAGACTCTCGATCTCTTTCTGCCGGCCGACTGCTTCAATTCGGTCCCCGCGGACCAGCAGCGCGCCATCTTCGATGATCGCCAGCTGGCGCAGATCGCCGCCCGTGCGCGGCCGATGCGCGCCACTGAGGGTGACTAGTTGAGAACAATTAACTACTGCGAGAGTTTCAGGCACGAGTTTCCTGACGCACTTCTACTAAATGCGTGCTCGTAATCACAGGCGAGATTGTGAATCGCGCTAGCCTTCTTTATACAACGCAGCTCCCACGAGCGCTGCTATAATGTACTCGACGAATTCCCACGCGAGGACGAGGAGCAGGATGTTGGTCGGAACGAACCCGAACGCCGCTCCGATCACGTTGGTATACACCACCGCGCCGAACCACGCGAAGAGCGCTGCGATAATCGCTGTTTTTGGCCCGGGCCCAAACCGCGATCGAATCGCAGCATAGCCAAGGATCATCACAAACCCAAGCACGAAAGTCATCGCCACCGCCACGCCGATCGACTTGCCGTTTGGCTGCGGAAAGTTGTGCCTGGTCATGTAATCTTCCATCTGACGGGCCAGCACGACGCCGTTCAGTAGCCATTCGCCAATATTCAGAACGACGCCCGCCACGAAACCGCCCAGCAACCAACGTCCAATGTTAATCATCTGTCTCTCCTCCCTGGGGTGTAGATTGAAGTCAAGAGCCGTCGCGGCCAGACTCTTATCATAAGGCCGGAGTAAAAACCAGAAGTTATTGGATGTGGCAGAGACTTCAGTCTGTGATTCGTGACGAGATTCACAGACTAAAGGAAGCTCTGATCAAGCCGCAACAGACTTTGGCAGTGACGGGCACAGAACGGCGGCTGATCGACTCGTGAAGCATTTGCTTCAGTCCCGTAGGGACGAAATGTTTATAGCCGCGTGTCCGAGACCATGACGCTAAGCTCCTTTAGGAGCGAAATAGCGGTAGTGTCCCCCATAAATGGGCTAAAAAAATTCTATTGCGGGGTCGCGTTCTATAAATATTTCGTCCCTACGGGACTGCCCGAAGGAAATGCCTCATGAGCCGCGGGAGCCTTTCTTTGGCCGGCACTCCAACAGTCTAAGTGATGCTTGAGCAGAGCTTCCTGAACTCTCTGCCACTGTCAAACCTTGCGACTTCTTCCGCGAATCGCATAAAGCACAAGGCCGATCACGTTCGCCACGACTACGACTGCGAAGACCTTCAACGCGAACGCGCGCGGCTGCGCGACTTCCTTAATCGGAAACATCGCATAGAAGCCGGCGATGATGGAAACAATTAATCCGGACGCCGAAGCAATCTTCAGCCACAGCGGCGCCTTCACTCCGAAGCGGTTAATCGCGACAAAGGGAATGGCGAACAGCACGATGTAAATCAGAGCGTAGAACATCGTCGCGGCGTTGTCCTGAATCTGAAATGCTTCTTCTTCGAGCACTCCAATCAAAGGCAAGAGACTAAAGGCCAGCGTCACCACGCCGACGAACAGAATCGAGTTGACCGGCGTGCGATAGCGTTGGTGCAATTTCGCAAACCACGCCGGCAGCAAATTGTCCCAACCCGCGACCATAGGCAGACGCGTGTTGCCCGCAAAGTAAATACTCATCAAAGCAATCTGCCGCGCCGCCACGCCAAAGATCGTGAGCGACACCAAAGTCGAAACCCAGCCGAATGAATTGAACCCGAGGCTGAGGATCTGCGGAATCGGACCAATCAAATCAACTTGTGCCGGAGTCACAAAGGTCAGCACCGAAGCTGTTCCGAGTATGAACATGACCGCGATGATCGGCGCTGAGATCAAAACTGAGCGGCTGATGTTTCGGGCCGGCGCGCGACATTCGCCGGCCAGAATCGCGATGTACTCGAAACCGGAAAGCGCGCCCACGGCGAGTTTGCTGAAGACGTTGATGTTGTGACTGGTGACGGGCGGAAAGCTCGTCGCAAACGGATGATAGTTGGCGAGTGAGCCGCGGCCGGCCGTAATGAACGGAAGCAGGATCAGCGTCGCAAAGGTTACGATCAAAAACAGCCCGCCCACGTTCTGTACCCACTTGCCCAGCGCCAGACCTCTGCGCGAAGCCGCGATGATGCTCAGCATCAAAAGCACGCAGACGACGACTGTCATCGATTTGCTTTCGTGCATCCAGGCTGCGCGCGGACCGATCGCGTAGGCAATGTTCTTCTTGATAATCAAACCAATCCCGGACATCACCGAGATGCCAAAGATCCAAAGGTTCCAGGCCACCATGAACGCAACGAAGTCGTTGAAGGCGACCTTGGCCCATTGATAAACGCCGCCCTCGAGCGGCGCCAGGCGATTCAGGAAAATTACGACTGCGGCCAGCGGGAGATAAAACGTGATGATGGCGAGCACCCAGTAGGCCATCTGGTGCCGCCCGAGTTGGGCGGCCCAACCCACCCAGATCGTGCCGACCACAAAAACGACCTGGGTGAGGACCAGGTCGAATAGTCCGAGCTCTTTTTTGAAGACGGCGCTGCGCTGCTCGACCTCTTGCTCGATGGTGGCAAGATTTGTGGCGCCTGATTGATCGGGGGCCGCGTCCATCGTTATCGTGAGTAGTTTCGGTCTATCGCTTAGCTGGATCGATATCGATCAGCTTCCATTTGTTGTCCACCTGTTGGAAGGCCCAAAGCTGTCCTTCATTGGTGCCCTTGGGGAACACCTTCCAGGCGATCATGTCGTTCCCCGTCTCTGAGGTGCTGAATTCATAACCATTGCCGTACATCTGATTGACCTCGCGACACAATCTCTCAGATTTTGTTTTGCCCTCAGGACCCGACACGTCGATGGTGCGACCTTTGTCCTTTTCGGGCAGAAAATCATTAAATTGTTTCGCGGCGTCTTCGTTCTTGCCCGCTTTACAGGCATCAAGAAAATTCGAGATGACTTCTTTGGTAGCCTCTTCTTTCGTCTTTGGTTTCTTGCTGCAGGCGATCCAACCCGATAAGCCCAGAAGGAAAAGCAAGACGATAATTACACTTCGATTAGTTTTGGTCACTGAATGATTACTCCTTGTCGTATTTTGGAATGTCGGGCGCGCGATACTACCTCAGATACTCCCCGCAACCTAGCGAAGCTGATTCGGTACGCACGCCTCTGGCGTGCTGCACAGGAGATCATCGGAAAGCGAAACCAGCACGCCGGAGGCGTGTGAACCATCACGCCGATGAGCTGTGATCATGAACAATTCGCCAACCCGCTTTCGTCTTCCGAAAAAGCAGTGTGAACGTTCCGTGCGGCTCGTCATTCGCGCGCTTCAGACGCCAACGGCCCAGCACCAACGCGGCGTCTTTGCTCAACAGTTTGATGTCCAACTCTGAGAATGTCAGCACTCCCATCTTTTCTCGCGAGTCGTATTTTTTCTTATACCGATCGAGCACCTGCTGCCAGCCGCGCGTGATGCTATCGCCGCCGACGAACTCGGTGTTGGGCGAACGATCGTATCCGTCCATGTACCCTTCGACGTCGCCGCGATTCCAGGCCGCTGCTTGCGCATCGAGCACCGCGCGGATGGCGGCTTGGGCTTTCGCGTCTGCAGGTGTTTGCGAAGGCGCCGAAAACGGAATGGCAAAAAGAAGAGCTGCGGTAATCACCAAGCGCGAAACATTAATTTTCATTCTGGCTACTCCGGGCTGCTGGCGCTCGTGGGTCTCGGCTCTGTTAGGAGCCGAATGTTTATAGAACCAATCATCAAATACATAGCGAATAGGCGCGGCAATGTATCATGCCGCGCCCATTCGCTAAAGAGAATTCTGATGAACTCGCCTTCTATAAATATGTCGTTCCTAACGGAACTGAAGGTGACTAAAAATATCTGTAGTGCCCGGTGACTTTCCACGAAAACAGCACGTCTTCCATCCGCGCCGCGCCCAGGTTGTGAACCACCAGGTAGCGCTGCGTCGGTTTGTACCAGACGTTTGTGACGATGCCCACGTGATCGACGCCGCCACCCAGGTCCCAGGTCACGACGTCGCCGGGCAGAAAGTTTTCGCTGCCGCTGGTTGTCGCCAGCGATTTGCCTTTGCGTGTGAAGTAGGTTTGCAGATTGGGAACGCGACGGTGATCGATATTCTTGTCGGTCGAGTTTAATCCCCACTTCGTGGGATAGGCCGAGAAGTTTGACTTCATGTCTTCGTGCACGTCTTTCTGCAAGTCGATGCTCGCCTTGCGAAAGGCGCGGATAATTACGTCGGTGCACACTCCCGTTTCAATCGGCACGTCGCCATTCGGATAGTCGATTTGTTGATAAGAAGGATCGTAGCCGACGGTCTTCCCCACTTGATCGATGGCCCCGTCGATTACGAGCTTAAGGTTCGGAGAACTGTTCGCCGGCAGCGCGCGAGTTTCAGTCTGCTGCTCGGGTGGCTTTAACGGCGCGCCCTTAATCGCAACCTGTCTTTGACAGGCCGAGGCGAAGAGCAAGGTCTGCGTGAGGATAATCAAACACGAAACGGTTCTCTTCATAAACCTTTGGTTTAGACGCCGGACTTGTCTGCAGTGTTCCTCACAGCCCTCTTAGACGCCGGACTTGTCCGGCGGATTCCGATAGCCGCTCAAGTGCGGCTTCTAAACGGAGACGTTTTCACGGAGCGTTTTTTGCCTGGAGCCACTCGCGAAGGTCTTCGCGCATCGCCTGCGTGATTTCATGACCGGCGTCATAACTTCGAAAGGTCACGTCGTTCGCGCGTTGTCGCAACAGCGCTTCGTAAGGCGCAACTCTCGACGGCGGATAGAAGTCATCGCTATTGCCGGCCAAATGAATCACGGCCCCGCTCGTTTCCCGATATTGATCGTTCGTGTCCCAATCGCCCGGCAGTCCTCCACAAATTCCGATCACTCCACGAAGAACATTCGGATGAGCAAAGGCGAACCGATAGTTCAACGCGCATGACTGCGAAAATCCGAGCAGGAAAATTTTCTCCGGATCGACCAGGCTCTCCTTGACCAGTGACGCAATCATATCCAGCAGCGCGCGGTGATGAACCGCCACCGATTCCTCAGGTCGAAAGTTTGTCAGCCAGCCAAAACCAAACCGCAAAGGGCCGCCCGGCTGTTTCGGTTCCTTCAAATGTTGATGCGGGCCCTGTAAAGAAGCGATGGCGAAACCTTCCGGCGCAATCGCCCTGGCTTCACGCGTCGCGTGCCACTTGCTCGCGCCGTATCCGTGCAGAGCGATTAGAAGCGGCGCGGACGCCGATTCGGGAAGCAGCAGATCGTAATAGAGATTGATCTGAGCGGTGACCGCGCGCTCTGTGCTGTGTCTATCATTCTTATTGTTCATGATCATTTCTGGAGAGAGTTGGTTTGCTTTCTTTAACTGACGAAAAGCGCGTGGCGATAATAATCAGGTAGCTTAGCAGCAGCGGAACAAACAGAAACACTGAAAGCAGCGACAGCCCCTGGAGCACCAGGAACACACCGTCATTCGGCGTCAACTGTTGCATGCCGCCCATGATGCTAAAGACCGCTCGATCCAGGTTCAGGCTACTCAGCGCCACCACAATCAAAGTCAACGGCAACAACGTACCCACGACGATGGAGCTCCAATTGAGTTCACCAAGCCGGCGCAGGAAGAAAACCAAGAGGGCCACCCGCCACGTCGCAACCACGGCTAAGAATGAAACGTTGATGTAGTTGGCTGTTAAGTAGTCAAAGAACATTTGCACCGGAATTGCGTAGAGGATCGCCGGCGGCGAGACCAGCGTCAAAAAGGTCAGGACTCGAAAGTAAGACCAATGGCGCGGTCGCAACGGCCAAATTATCAACCAGAGAAATAGCGCCAGAACGAAGACATAGATCACCGATCCCAAACCCAGGTGTTGTAAGAGACCGACTTTAGGGTTATCCCAATAGCGACCTACTCCCACCAGCCAGGTACACCCGAGTCCGAGCAGCAAATGTCGCCGACTGAGTTGTTCAAGTTCTATTTGCGAGGCCCGAAAGAAAATCGTTCGCACCATCGTGCGCAGAGCTGAACTCCGGGGTGATGGGACGCGGGCGACTTCCGGCGTGTTACTCATAAACTTAGGCTCTGGTCACGGTTGCTAATAATCGCTGACACGAACTTAACTCTTCGTTGCATTCGCCTGCGAGGACAGTTACGATGCTTGCGAACGCGCAGTTCGAATCCAAAATACACCAACGCGAGGTTCAGCAACATGAAATTTCCGGGCGGTCTCAACATTCAGGGCATGATGAAGCAGGCGCAGCAGATGCAGGAAAAAATGGCGCGCGAAATGGAAGAAATGCGCATCGAGGCGTCTGCCGGAGGCGGCGTGGTCACGGTCGAGATGAAAGGAAATCACGAAATCACCTCGCTGAAAATCGACCCGGAGATTGTTAAGGAAGGCGATGTCGAAATGCTTCAGGACATGGTCGTCGCGGCCCTCAACGAAGCCAACCGCAAATGCGACGAGGCGATGAAAGGCAAGCTGGGATCGATGTTGCCTCCGGGGCTGGGAAATTTGTTCTAAGCGGGGGTTCGTGAATCTGTACTTTGTACTTGGTGCTTTGTACTTTGATCTCCTGGCTGTCCGCCTCTTCAAATCTCACTCGATCGCAACGACGACAAAGAACTAAGCACAAAGTACAAAGCACAATACGACGACAATGCTTGATTACGCCGAACCCGTCACCAAACTAATCGACGAATTCAAACGTCTGCCCAGCATCGGACAGAAATCCGCGCAGCGGCTGGCCTTTCATATCCTCCGTGCTCCTGAGGGCGACGTCGAACGTCTCATCGAAGCGCTGCACGAAGTCAAACAACGCATCAGCGAGTGCTCGGTCTGCAACAACCTGACTGACGTCAATCCCTGTCGCTTCTGTTCACTGCCATCGCGCGATCGATCGCTTTTGTGCGTGGTCGAACAGCCTTACGATCTGGTCGCGGTCGAAAAGACGCGCAGCTATAAAGGCCTCTATCACGTGCTGCATGGATCGCTTTCGCCGATTCGCGGCATTCGTCCGAGCGACTTGCGTCTGGATAATTTGCTGACGCGCCTGAAGCCGGAAAACAACGAAGGCGTGGAAGTGCACGAAATCATTCTGGCCACCAATCCCAACACCGAGGGCGAAGCGACCGCGAATTACATCAGCCGGCTGCTGAAGCCACTGGGAATGCGCGTGACGCGCCTGGCGATGGGCATGCCCGTCGGCAGCGACCTTGAATACGTCGATGAAGTGACGATGGATAAGGCCCTGGCCAATCGTCACGAGATGTAAGAGCCCACCGAAAATGTGTTTGCTTGAGCGCTGTTGCTGTCGGTCCCGGAGGGACTGAATGTTTATAGAAACCCGACTGTCATGGGATGAAGCTCCGGAGGAGCGAAACATTTCACCGTCGACTTGCTCTTGTTACGCTCCTCTGGAGCTAAGACATCATCGATGCGAGGGGCTATAAACATTTGGCCGCTCTGCGGCCGGTTACGAAGTCCCTCATGATCACACCAACGCAGAATTACTCACCACCGAGACTCCAGAGCACTGGCCAGTTCAGATCCTCTGCATTCCTCAGTGAAGTACTTATTCGTTACTCGGCGACTAGTTTCCATTGAGAGCCGAAACCGCAGAGGACGCCAAGGTATACGCAGAGGCGCGCAGAGGAAATCGGGACGGTTGTGTTCCAGTTCACAGAACGTGGGTTCATGCCAGTCGTGGGCGTCTCAATAATAGAAGCTCCAATCGAACGCTGAAGCCCATTAGTCTGAATCATGAACGGTCCCACTTCTTCCAAAGCCGAACCGCGTCACTCGCGCACGTCTGGAACATTCTCTCTTCTTCGCCGGCTGACGACCGTGTCCGCAGCAATTTCGCTTTTGACCGCGGCATCAATCGCGGCCGGGTCAACCGCACTCGCGCCATCAATGGGAATACTTACGTTCCGTGGGTGGGTAAAGCTTAACGGCGTAGAGGCGCTCAACGGACAGACGGTGTTTGCCCACAGCTCGATTGTCACCGCCGAGGACTCCGATTCACTGATCGCTTTCAACAACCAGGTGCGATTAAGACTGACGGCGCGAGGCGACTTGGCCGTGGATTCCTTTATCAACCGCCTCTCGGGATCGCTACAAGCCGGAACCCTGTCCGCCTCATTGCCATCAGGTGTCTTGGTTGATTTGCGCACAAGTGACGCTTCAATCAACAACACCGCCCGCGAGCCGGTCGTCTTCGTTATTCAAACTAAAGAGTGTGAAGGCACAACCATCGCGGTCAACCAGGGCAAGTTGGAATTACGCAGCGCCGGCCGCAATTACATCTTGAGCGCGGGCGAGAGCTTCTCGACCGCAACCCAGGCTTCACGACAGCCGGGTCAATACCACCTCGGTCCAAACAAGCGACTGGGACTATTTGTCGGAATTGGGGCGGCCGTTTCCCTGTTGCTGGCGGTCGCGCTTGGCCAGAAAGAACAGGTCCAGGAGGAAAATTTTTTCGGCGGTTGTGTGATCGCTCCCAGTCCTGGATCTCCGAACACGTGTATGTAATTCAGAACAGGAGCTTCAGGGCGATTTGAGCTGAACGCGGACCGCCAATCTGATAAATGGGACTCAGTCCGCCGTTGATACCGCCCGTGCCCAGGCTGCGCGATAACATCTGGGTCGATTGACCAAAGAACGGACTGTTGAGTGCGTTGATTGGGTTTCCAAAATTCGGGTGATTGAAGACGTTGAAGACTTCCGCCCGAAACTGGAGTTTCAAATGCTCACCCCAGCGGAATTGCCGGCGCAGCGCCATGTCTATTTGCGAGACGCCAAAGCCTCGGAGCGCGTTGTAACCCAGGGTGCCTTGTCGGATCTGCGCCGGAACCAGAAACGCCGCCCGATTTATTCGCCGGCCACCTGCTACTGTTGGATCGTCAAGGTAAAGCGGAACGCCTGGAAGCAGATCCGGACGTTGCAGTTCGACAATCAAGTTCTCTCCAATCACGTCCGATCTGACGACGATGTTCACCGGCGTCGCCGTGCGCGCGCGAAACAATCCATCCACCGACCAGTCGCGAAGCAATGCGCGCCCGAAAGTCCCAGCCTTCGGAACCGGTAGGTTGTAGCTAATCGCCGCACTAACCGAGTGACGGACGTCAAAGTCTGAGGCGCCCCGATCGGTGTTGGGCAGGAATACGGCCTGGCCTTGCGTTCCGCCCACGGTGATGCGCAGGCGAGAAAGAGAATCGCTCGAAGCATTATCAATCGAATGTGACCAGGTGTACGAAGCGAGCGCCTGAAGGCCTTTCGCGAGATGTCGCGCGAATTGAATCTGCATTCCATGATAGCTTGATTCAGCAGCGTTGCGACTCAGGCGAATAACCGTAAAGTTAGGATTGGGATTAAGCAGGACGTCTTCACGCAATAACTCCCGGCCGCCCGCAGCCACATAACCCATCGACAAAAGCTGACCCGACCCCAGGGCTTTTTCAAAAACAACGTTCCATTGGATTACGCGCGGCAGTTTTAGATTCGGATCGAAAGCGACAATGGTCCCAAAAGGTGGAGTAAGAGTGAGGGGCGGCGGTACGTTTTGTGGTGGCGTCAACGGGTAAGCGACGTTACTGAAGCGCTTCACGGCGACGAACGGAAAGACGTTGCCGAACCCTTGCGCAGATTGGCCGCCACCGAGGTCATAGAAAACACCCAGCCCGGTGCGCAGCACTAGTTCGTGATGCGGCTTGCTAGACAACTGATAGGCCAGGGCAATCCTTGGCGCGAAATTGTTAAGAGTCGTTCCATAAAGCGGCGTGCCGCGCGGCGCTAACACAATTGCCGAAAGATTGTCCTGGTGTTCGACGGTAAACGGATGGTTACCGCGCGATTCGTCGGGAGCTGGGTTTAATTCCCAACGCACTCCAAACGTCAGCGTGAAACGCGGATTGATGCGGGCCGTATCCTGCCCATAAGCCGAAAAGTTGGTGAAGACCGGAAACCTCGGCGGAGCTCCCGCAAAAACCTGGACCGACTCTGCCACACCTGACAGCGCCGTGCCCGGAAGCGCGGCGCCGCCCCCCGTAACGCCGCTATAGACAGCCGACTGGTTGTACTTCAAAGAATCGTAAACGGGCGTCAGCCGGCGATAATCGATCCCGAACTTGAATTGATGTATTCCGCTGACGATCGAAAGGTTATCGACGAGATTAAGCTGTCGCTGCAGATTGTGAACGTTCTTTCCGACAATCAGACTGGTATTGATGCCGCTGCGAATGATTAATTGGAAGCCGGCGTCCTGACTTGAAAACGGAAAGACCAGCGCCGCAGGAAGCGATTCCGCGCCGCCAAAATTGTCCATTGAAAAGGCCGTGCTCCCCAGCGCGCGGCTCCAGTTGGCGCGTAGTTCGTTGACCACCTGAGAGCTAAAGCTGGAGGTCATCCCCAGAGTCAAAGTATCGGTGTCGAGGTGCGCGCTACTCAGGTTATTCAGGCTAAGTGCGAGAGCCGGATTGACCACGACCTGGGCGCTGAATCCCGGCACGACCGTGCTCCCTCTTTGCACCGTTGATGACGTTGCGTGATCGTAGCGGCCAAACAAAATTGTTTTCGCGTTCACCACTGTATCTAGTCGCAGGCTGACGGCGTCAAACCTCGACGGATCTGAATAGCTGGCTGAGAATCCGGCCAGCCCGTCTCGGGTGTCAGGTGCATTAGGAATGGGGAAAGCATTCAAGAACGGCCGCGTAGAGGCGGGAGCCTGTGCGCGAGCGCTCAGTGATGGGACCTCGATGGCCATGATTTGGGGTTGACGGAGACGCAGTCCTTCATAAGAGAAAAAGAAAAATGCTCGATCTCTGACAATTGGACCACCGGCGACGCCGCCAAAATCATTTTGGCGAATTGCCGGCCGGCGCAGCCCTCGACTATTTGCAAACCAGTCACTGGCATCAAGCACGTCGTTGCGAAAGTAGTCGAAGGCACTCCCATGAAACTGGTTGCCACCTGACCTGGTGATGATTGAGACCTGGGCGCCTGGAGTTCTGCCAAACTCCGGAGCATAAGTCGACGTGAGCATGCGAAATTCTTCCAGCGCATCCACCGAAACCAGATTGCTCGTGCTGCCCAGGGCGGTCAGCGCCGGCAAAGTTCCGGCGGCCGATTGCCCGGGCGCCGCGCCAGCACTCACTCCCACATTGGCGCTCACGCCATCAACCATGAAATAGTTGGCATTCGCGCGTTGACCGTTGACGCTAAACTGGCCCTGCTCCTGAAACGTGGCCCGGGTAACGACCGTGCCGGGTGATAACTGGAAAAGCGTCTGAAAACTTCGTCCGTTGAGCGGTAGATTCTCGACGAAGTTTCGATTAACAACGGTGCTCATACCGCTGGATTGCTGCAGGCTCGACGGATCTTCGATCACCGTTACCGAAGCGCCAATTTCACCGACTACGAGCTTCACTCTCAAAGAGAGTTGATCTCCCGTATTAAGTACGAGGTTCCTAATCTCGACGGTAGTAAATCCACTTCGCTCCGCGGTCATGTTGTAGCGGCCGGGCGGAAGCAAGGGGATCAAATACGCGCCACGATTATCTGTGGTCGCATGCCGCTGTAACGCGGTGCTGAGATTAAGTACGGTGATGTTGACTGCGGGAATTACGGCGCCGGCTTCATCCATGACCGTTCCAGCCAGCGTCGCTGAAGCCGGCTGCGCATATGCTGCGCCGGCATTCAGACAGAGGAACGCAGCCAGGACCGAAAGAGTAATTCCGGCGAATAGACTCTTACCGGACTGCGCCAGTTGCGGGATCATTCCTTTGCGCTCCTGTGGTGAGCTGAAGTCAGTACCGCGAGCGGTAGCGACCGGGTCCTCGTGTGCAATGCGATACAAAATCGAGCTTCCACCCGGTCGCTACCGCTCGCGGTACTGACTCCAGCGCCACAGCAACTTAGAACCTGAAACCAAATCCGACACTTGCCTGAACATTGTGAGTCGTTTCCGCGGGCCTGCTGATTATCACGCCTCCGGGAATTGTGCTGAAAGGCGGAATTGCAGAAACGGCCACATTGCGATCACCGAGATGGACGATCGTGTCACCAACATCGAAACGAACGATCGTGCGGGGAGAGGGATAAAGCTCTAAAACTCCGCCCACGTCGAGCGCCAAGCCGGTCTTCCCCCTGGCGTCAAAACATGCAACAGGGGTCGGAAAGATTGCGATGCAAGCTACGCCGGTCCGAGGCGCGAAATCACCTTTGGACAGGTAGAGAAATCCTGGCCGGGCCTTTCCAAAGACACCTACTTTTTCCCAGCGGCTCCCGACCTTTGCGCCGAACAGCCCTTGCACTTTGCTGCCGTCTTCAAAGTTTCGATCACGGGGAAAGAAGTTACCCTCAGCTTCCAGCGTAACGTGATCGCCAACACGATAACCAATTCTGCCGCCGAAGCCGGGCTCGAGGTGGCGAGAGCGCGCAAGGCTCAGAGTGAACGGACAAGGCGGCACAAGGCAGATGACCGACGTCGTCGAAGTTACCACGACTAAAGCAAGATTCAGCGCGGAAAACTGGCCACCCACTTCGAACTTGGAGTCCGATGACTGCGCCCTTGTTTGCGGTGCGACGAAAGCAAGTAATGCCGCTAGCACGGCTATTCCGATGATTGATTTCTTAAACATGATCCCCTCCTGCTGTCTCGTCGGGAATTATTGTTGGTAAATCCGATCAATCGCGGCTGCCAATCTCTCGGCAGAGCTGAGCGATAGCCAGAACTGATTCGATTTGATTGCCGCAGCGCCCCTGCTTTCGCTCGAAAGGGTAAAGGCGCTTCTTACTGCTTCATCGTTGGCATAACTCATCTCGACCAAACGGCCGGCTGCCTGGGCTAAGCCTGCCTCAGCGACTTTATCCGCGCCTGACTCACCTGACCCGCCGAAGACCATACGCAATTCCTGCCTGAGTAAAGCGACCTCACGTTGGCACCCCAACGCATGTTCGTGAATCATTCCCAGCCATTTCGTCCTGGCATCCGGAGCGAGGTCGCGCAAGTCCTTTGGCGAAAATCGGGCGACCAGTTTCTTTAGGGCCGAGGCGTGCAGTAACGCGCGCCGCGATCGCCCCATGACGCGGTTGGTGTAATTGTTGATTTCCGCATCAATCCCTTCGCTGCCCACCAAACGTCCTGAGAAGTAAGCCCTCAGCTCGTGGTCCGCTGGAATAGAATTATTGGTAACTTCAACGTCGCGGGTCGTCGTGCTGTTGGAACGGTCGGGTTGTCGCTTCACCGCTTCGGCCACGGTGCTCACTTCGATTCTTACAGCGGGATTGTTGCGCACCGGGCCAAGGGCGCGAAGGATTTCCATCTTTCGCTGTTCATTTTCGGCGAGGGCTTCGACTCGCAGGGCTCCTGACGAAGTGCGACTCAGGCCTACTTGCTCACCCAGATCAGCTTTGATCCGGTTGAGCAGATAAGTGACTTCAATCTCAAGTTCCGGAGACGCAACGGCGTCTGACGGTTGTGCTGGTGCCGAGTCGCCTTCGCCGGTTGAGCGCAAAGCCTGGTTCGATCGATCCGTTGCTCTGGTAGCCAGGAGTTCGGTTTCAGGTTCAAACACCTGGGCCGGGACGTCCGTCTCCGCCTTCTTTTCAAAGACGGTCTCAACAAACCTGTATTCGCGCTGGATCCCGTTACGCGAGACTAAGAACTTCTGCTCGGTCGCGCGCAACCCCACTTTGGCAATGGTGAGCGAAGCGTTCAGTAATCGATTCGAATTGCCGGCGGTCAGATTCTCGAACGCCAAAATGTAAGTGTCCGCTTTCTCTTCAATCGTGATCGCTTCCGGATGATCAATCAGCATCCTGAAGACAGAGGCGGAAAGGTCCAGCCGCCAGAACTCTGCGTTTTCCACCACGGCTTTAGGGGCGACTTCTGGCGCCGTTCGCGGCTGCGGCGATGACCCATTCTGATAGACCATGCTGGTTCCATCGGTCCTGGCCCAATCGCCCGCCACCAGGCGATTCTGATCGTCAAACAGCCGGCGCAGTTTCAATCCGCGAGAGGCGCTCTGCCAGATTTCGACGCGGCGACGTACAGTGGTTCCATTGCCGTCCAAACTTCGCTCTTCCAGGTTGATGGTGCGATGCACGACGGCGCCGCGTTCGGCGGCCAGGGCTTCTTCTGCCAGAGAGGACCGTCGCAGAATCTCTGAAGCCGACACCGGAGGCGCGGATAGCCGCATTAATAACAGCGCGCCTATTAAAAGCATTGAAAGCGCCGCCGTCACCGTTCCCGGTCGGAGGAGGAAGCGCAGACTGCCAAACCAATCTCGTAATCGTTCAACCGAACCGTCAAACTTCCGTCCGTCATCCCGGCTCTCGACTGCCGGCGCCGGAACTAATCGTCGCGGTGCGTTCGTCTCGACAGCGTCCGCCGCGGCTGGTCCCGCCAACGAGGGATCGGAATAAAGCACCTGAAGAGTTGGGAAGGGATTGCCGAATTTCAGCTTTGCTTCCAGCGTTCGGTCATCGCTGAGCGCAATGTGCGCGTGGCAATCCGCCTGATCATCCCCTGCCATATCAAGGAACAAAAGTCTTACTTGCTGCTCGCTGAAGATTTCGACAAAACCAATTTTCTCAGCAACGTTGATCGCAATGGTCTGCTCGCTTATCTCTGAACCAGTGCTCTGGGTCGCCATCAAGTAGCCATTAACCGAGACGCACAATTCGGCCGGTCGGTGTTCAAGGACGTCACGCGCGGCTTTCCGGCATCTTCGCAAGTCAATCTCTGATCCGCCCACTGATGAGCCACCGCCATCGCCGCCGTCGTCGCCATCTTTCGGGCGCGTGTCGGTCCCCAGCGTGTCTGTGGGGAACCTTTCGGACAGCGTCGGCAGACTCAGGAGGCGATTAACTTCGTCGAGACACGCATGACAGCTCACGATGTGCGCGAGAGTGAGGTGCTGAATTTTCGCAGGGGCAGCCTTTTGATAGAGAGTCTCGAGTTGGGCAGCCGTCAGGCATTCGCCCTTACGCGAGTCGAAGACTGTCCGCCGCAGTTCCGCGAGAAACTCGTCCGCCGTCCGGGCAAAACCACCAGAGATCGAAATCTTTTCGCCCGCCGGATTGCCAATGAAGCGCAAGCCGGCCGGATTCTCGAGATATTGTTTGGCTTCGCTACGAGCCAGGCGGAGACGCTCTTCGACCGCCTCGCGGCTGCATCGCATTATCTGAGCAATCTCTCGGGGATAGTAACCATGCATGAAGCGCAGAATCAGAACACTGCCGGCCTTCGACGTTTGCTTGCGCAGGCAGGCGTACTGGCAGACTTCCCTCAATTGATCCTGGACTGAGATTTGTTCGCGCGGATCGGCGGCGCGCAAACCAAGTTCCGCCGAATCGTAATCAACTACGGAAAGCATTCGGAATTGCCGCCGCTCAGATCGTCTTACCTGCGATAAATGAAGATTGCGAAGCATGCTGTACAAATAGCCGTTGAGGTTCTGAATCGAATCCAGATCGGGCTGGGCAAAAGTAAATTGGATATACGCATCGTGGACCAGGTCTTCAGCCCGCTGGCGGTCGCCCTCAGTCAACTGCAGAGCCCACGCGAACAGGCGAACATACCGCGCGAGGAAGACCTCCTCGTGAGGATCGACATCCCGAGCAATTTTTGACGGCTGAATCATTGCTCTACCGATAAGACGATTGTTGACCTCCTAAACCCACGGAAGAATTGGGGAGAAACAAGGGTATCGCTTGTCGCGTGTAAAGTCAGCGAGCCGATTCTCGCGGGGGGGAACGCGCCAAGTTCCCTTGTTGAATGAATACTCATTCAGTATTATTAGCCGCCATGATATCAGTGAAAAAAGCTGCTGTTCTCGGCGCGGGAACGATGGGAGCGCAGATCGCCGCGCACCTCGCCAACGCGCGCATTCCAACGTTGCTGCTCGACATTGTTCCGCGCGACGACGCCGACGATCGCAACAAGATCGCGCGCGGCGGTTTCGAGGCCGCAAAGAAAGCGAAGCCCGCCGCTTTCTTCACTTCCAAACTTGCTTCCCTCGTCACTGTCGGAAACTTTGAAGACGACTTAGCGAAGCTGAAGGACTGCGATCTGATCATCGAAGCGGTGGTCGAGAATCTGGAAATCAAACGCAGCTTGTACGAGAAGGTCGAGCAGCACCGCCGTCCGGGATCGATCGTGGCTTCGAACACCAGCGGCATTCCGCTCAAGTTACTCGCCGAGGGACGCTCGGAAGACTTTCGCGCGCACTTTCTCGGCATGCACTTCTTCAATCCGCCGCGCTACATGCACCTGGTCGAGATCATTCGCACTGAATGGACGAAGCCGGAAGTTTCCTGCTTGATGTTTGGATTTCTCGATGAACGGCTCGGCAAAGGCGTAGTCATCGCGAAGGACCGTCCGAACTTTATTGCGAACCGCATCGGTACGTATGGCGCGCTGGTAACGATCCGCACGATGGTGGACGACGGTTATTCGATCGAAGAAGTGGACAAGATTACCGGTCCCGCTTCCGGCCGTCCCAAGACCGCGACCTTCCGCACGTTTGATTTGGTCGGACTCGACGTGTTTGCGCACGTCGTGAAAAACCTGCACGAGAATCTTCCCGACGATCCCGAGCGCGAGATGTTCGCGATGCCCGAGTTCGTGACGAAGATGATTGAGCGCGGCTTGCTCGGCAACAAGACCAAAGCCGGTTTCTATCAACGCAAGAAGGGCGAGGGCGACAAGCGGGAAATCTGGACGCTGGATACCGCGACGCTGGATTATCGCGCGGCGCAGAAGGTGAAGCTGCCTTCGCTCGACATGGCGAAGAACATCGAGGACACGCGTGAGCGCGTCAAGACCCTGGTGTGGTCGAAAGATCGCGTGGGCGCATTTCTCTGGAAAACTATCTCGCGCACGCTTTGTTACGCCGCCGAGCGCATTCCTGAAATTGCCGATACGGTGGTTGAAGTCGATCGCGCGATGCGCTGGGGTTTCAACTGGGAACTGGGCCCGTTCGAAATCTGGGACGCAATCGGCGTTGAAAAATCAGTTGCCCGGCTGAAAGAAGAAGGCCGCAGTGTTCCCGCGAACGTGCAGGCAATGGTAGACGCCGGCGTCAAGTCTTTCTACAAAAAGAAAGACGGCCAGCAGTTCTTTTACGATTTCGATTCTGAAGAGTACCGGCCGCTCGCCGATCCGCCGGGAACCATCATCCTGAAATCGCTGAAGGACCGAACTGAGGTAATTAAGAAAAACTCGGGAGCGTCTTTGATCGATCTTGGCGATGGCGTCGCCTGTCTCGAGTTTCACTCGAAGATGAATTCGATTGGGGGCGACACGCTCGAGATGCTCAAGCTTGCCATTGGCGAAACCGAAAAGAATTTTCTCGGTTTGGTGGTCGGCAATCAGGGCGTGAACTTTTCGGTCGGCGCCAACCTGATGCTGATGTTGATGGAGGCGCAGGACGAAAACTGGGAAGAGCTGGATCTGATAGGCCGCTACTTCCAATCGTCGGTGATGAGCCTGCGCTACTCAGCGAAGCCGGTCGTCGTGGCACCGTTCCAGATGGTTTTTGGCGGCGGCTGCGAAATGGTTCTGCACGCCGATCGCGTGCGCGCATCAGCGGAAACTTACATTGGATTGGTTGAAGTGGGCGTGGGAATTATTCCCGCCGGCTGCGGCACCAAAGAAATGTTAGTGCGCGCCATGGATTCAATTCCGGCAGACCTGAAGGACGCCGACCCGTTTCCTTTCGTCAAGCGCGCGTTCGAAACAATTGCTTTAGCGAAAGTTGCAACTTCAGCCGAAGAAGCCCGGGATCTTGGTTTCCTCAGCGACGATGATTCAATTTCGATGAATGCCGATCGTCTGATCGCCGATGCCAAGAAGCAAGTGCTGGCGTTGGCGGCGAGCGGTTATGTGCAGCCACAACAGCGCACGGACATTTTAGCGCTGGGCAATCCGGCGCTGGCGACTCTAAAGCTGGGCGTGCATCTAATGAAACGCGCCGGGTATATTTCCGAGCACGACGCGCTGATCGGCGAGAAGCTGGCGCGAATCCTGACGGGCGGCGATTTGAATCACGCGACGAAAGTTTCTGAGCAGTATCTGCTCGATCTCGAGCGCGAAGCTTTTCTGTCGTTGATCGGCACGCGCAAGACGCAGGACCGGATTGCACATATGTTGAAGACTGGGAAGCCTTTGCGGAATTGATGGATGATTGATCTGTTTAGAGGCGGGCTACTGCCCGCCCGATTGTTAGCCGGAAATTGGCGGGCAGTAGCCCGCCTCTAAACGAACAGTAGTTGGAGTGATCATGAAAGAAGCAGTAATCGTATCAGCGGTTCGCACCGCAGCCGGCAAGGCTCCGAGAGGAACTTTGCGCGACACACGGCCCGACGACATGGGCGCCGCAGCCATCAAAGAAGCGATGGCGCGCGTACCGGGGTTGGAAGCATCGGAAATCGATGATGTGATCATGGGTTGCGCGATGCCGGAAGCCGAACAGGGCATGAACGTGGCGCGCGCGGCTGCGATTCGGGCGGGTTTGCCGGTTGAAACCAGCGCCATGACCATCAATCGGTTCTGTTCTTCGGGATTGCAAACCATCGCAATGGCCAGTGATCGCATTCGCACCAACGGCGCGCAGGTAATCATCGCCGGCGGCCTGGAATCGATGTCGATGATTCCGATGGGCGGGCACATCATTCGTCCGAATCCAACGTTGATGGAAAGCTATCCGGATTTTTATCTAAGCATGGGCCTGGCGACTGAGAATGTCGCGCGCAAATACGAAGTTTCGCGCGAAGAGCAGGATGCCTTCGCTTTACGCTCGCATCAGCGGGCGGTGGCAGCCTTGGACGCCGACAGGTTCAAAGATGAAACGGTGACATTGAATGTCACGGTCGAAGAGTTGGACGCCAAAGGAAAGAAGCAGCATCGCGAAATAACTTTCGACAAAGATGAAGGTCCGCGACGTGACAGTTCTGCTGACGCGCTCGCGAAGTTAAAGCCTGCGTTCCAAATGAAAGGCACTATCACGGCGGGCAATTCTTCGCAGATGTCTGACGGCGCGGCCGCGGCCATCGTCATGTCTGCCGAGCGAGCCGAACAACTTGGCGCGAAGCCGATGGCGCGGCTGGTGGCCTACGCAACGGCCGGCTGCCCTCCGGAAGAGATGGGCATTGGTCCCGTGTATGCGATTCCGAAGGCTTTGCAGCTCGCCGGTCTGACCCTGGATCAAATAGATCTTATCGAACTCAACGAAGCCTTCGCCGCCCAGTCGCTTGCAGTGATCAAAATGCTCGAATTGAATCCTGACAAGGTCAATGTCAATGGCGGCGCGATCGCGCTGGGCCATCCGCTGGGTTGCACGGGAGCAAAGTTGACCGCATCGATCCTGCGGGAATTGGAAAGACGCAACGGCCGCTATGGCATGGTGACCATGTGCGTCGGCGGCGGTATGGGCGCGGCAGGAATTTTTGAAAGACTTTGAGATGAGACGAATAGGTATATGTCCTATATGACCTATCAATCAAAATAAGGAGCCATTATGTCAGCCGTAGTCGAACAAAAAGGAATCGTCAAAGGAGGTAGTTTTCTCATTGAAGAAAGATTGCCGTCTGAGATTTTCACGCCGGAAGATTTTAATGAAGAGCACCGCATGATCGCCGACACCACGCGGCAGTTCATGGACGCCGAGGTTTTGCCGCGCATCAACGAACTGGAAAACAAGGACTGGAAACTGGCGCGCGAACTGGTGAAGCAGGCTGCGGAGCTGGGCCTGGTCGGCGCGAGCATTCCGGAAGAGTTCGGCGGACTGGATCTCGATCAAACCAGCAGCGCGCTAATAGCAGAGAACCTTGGGCGGTCGGCGTCGTTTGCCACCACCCTCGGCGCGCAAAGCGGCATCGGCTTGCTGCCGATCGTCTACTTCGGCACTCAAGCGGCAAAGCAAAAGTATTTGCCGAAAATTGCGGCGGGCGATTTGATCACTGCTTACGCGCTTACTGAAGCGGGCTCAGGTTCTGACGCAATGAACGCGAAAGCGACGGCCAAGTTAAGCGACGACGGCACCCACTATGTTTTGAACGGCGAGAAGATGTTCATCACCAACGGCGGTTTCGCAGACATCTTCGTGGTGTTTGCCAAAGTCGATGGCGATAAGTTCACGGCGTTCATTGTCGAACGACAGGAAGGCTGCAAGCCGGGAGCAGAAGAACACAAGATGGGAATCAAAGGATCAAGCACGACGCCTTTGATTCTCGCTGATGCAAAAGCGCCGGCAGAAAATTTACTGGGCGAGGTCGGCAAGGGCCATAAGATCGCTTTCAACATTCTTAACATTGGCCGTTTCAAACTCGGGGCAATGTGTCTGGGCGGCATGAAGCTGGCGCTGACGGAATCCGTGAAATACGCGAACGAGCGTCAGCAGTTCGGCAAGTCAATTTCGTCGTTCGGTGCGATCAAGGCAAAGCTCGGCGAGATGGCCATTCGCACGTGGGTCGGCGAAGCGATGACCTATCGCACGCTCGGCATGATCGAAGAAGGCCTGGGCGCGATCAAAGATTCCAAAGACATGGACGCGCGTCTGAAGGCGATCGAGGAATACGCTGCCGAATGTTCGATCATCAAAGTTGCCCTGTCGGAATACTGCAACTACATCACGGATGAAATGGTGCAAATTTTTGGGGGCTACGGTTATTCGGCTGACTATCCGGCCGAACGCGCGTACCGCGACACCCGCATCAATCGCATCTTCGAAGGCACGAACGAAATCAATCGCATGCTGATTCCGGGTCGCTTGATGAAAGCGGCGATGAGCGGACGGCTGGCCCTGCTTCCGGCAGCGCAGGGATTGATGGATGAAATCCTTTCGCCGTCGATGCCGTCATTCGACACGGACGAAACTTTGCTGGCAACCGAACAGAAGCTCGCGCAGAACGCGAAGAAGGTTGCGCTTATGACGCTCGGCACGGCCGCGCAGAAATACATGATGGGTCTGGGGGACCAGCAAGAGATTCTAATCGGCGTCGCCGACATCATCATGGACGCGTTCGCGATGGAGTCGGCAATCCTGCGCACACAAAAACTTGCTTCCGGGCAAGGTGAAAAGGCCGCCGAACGCTTCATCGACATGACGCGCGTATTCTGCAACGACGCGGTTGAGCGCATCGAGGCGAACGCGAAAAATACTTTGGCCGCCATGTCTGAAGGTGACGAGCTGCGCACGCTGCTGGCCGCACTGCGCCGGTTCACCAAGATGACGCCGATGAATACCGTGGCCGCGCGTCAACGAATCGCGAACGCGATGATCGAAGCGAACAAGTACGTGTTTTGATTCGCTGGATCATTCAAGGTGAGGTCAGTACCGGGAGCGGTAGCGACCGGGTACATCTGACGCGAGCTTAAGGTTAGTTGAGGTTGACCCGGTCGCTACCGCTCCCGGTACTGACTCCAACACGCGATTCAATGAAAATCGTCCCCATCTCGCTGCCCACCCCCTTCTACATCGGCGCGGTCAACGTCTATCTCATCAAAGAAGATCCGATCACGCTGATCGATACGGGTCCGAAAACCAGAGAAGCGATCGATGCGCTGCGATTGGGCCTGCGGGCGGCGGGCCTCGCGGTTAATGACATTCGCCGCATTGTGCTCACTCACGCGCATGAAGATCATTGCGGCCTTGCGCGTTCACTCAGAGACGAAGCGAAAGACGCCGAGGTATTCGTGCACGGCTGGGAGACCGGGCATCGCGCGAGCCGGCTGGAGCACGATGACAGTCTGCGGCTGTTGCAGCAGGCCGGGGTCCCCGATGACGAGATTCATTCGATGCGAAAGCTGTACGACGACGTCCGTCAATATGCCGACTCTCTGGATGACGATCATTGTCGCGAATTGCTGGACGAGGCCGAGTTGGAATTCGAAGGCGGCGCGCTCCGCGTAATTCATACGCCGGGCCACACGCCGGGTTCATGCTCATTTTTGCGGGAAGCTGATCGCACAATCATCGCCGGCGACTGCGTACTCAAGCGCATCACGCCCAATCCTGTGATATCGCCCGATCCGATCGATCCTTCGCGGCGTTTTCGATCGTTGGCCGAATATCTGGTGAGTCTTGCTCGTGTGCGAAGCTTTGCGCCCACGCTGGTGTTTGGCGGTCACGGCGATCCGGTGCACGACTTCGAAGAGCTCTTTAATCGCTATCTCAAGTTGATTCGCGAACGTCAGGCAAATGCGATCAGCGTCATTCCGAAAAGCGGTGCGTCGGCCTGGGAAGTCTCGCGGGCGATGTTCCCCGACACCGACGACGTGCATCGCTTTCTTGCCGTTTCAGAAGCTGTCGCCCATCTTGATTACGCCGAGTCTGAAGGAAAGATTGCGGTCGAGCTGAGCGAGGGTCGAGAGATATATCGTCGGCTCTCGGGTGACTAGCACAATCATCACGTCATCTGCGGTGAGCCGGCGTTAGAGTAGTCGGGCTTTTCTCACTCGAAAGCGAAAGACCCAACCAAAGTTGGATCAAAGTAGCAACCTATCTACGACAGGTATTTGAATGATTTTTCTGTAGCCCAGGCGTTTAGCCTGGGGAATGAAGGAGATTAGTTTTTAAAAGCCCAATTAATGGGGCTTTAATAGCGCATCTCTTTTTCACCCAGGCGTAAACGCCTGGGCTATTGAAAAGTCATCCAAAGTAGGACGCTACCCGCGACCTACTTCTTGCCAATGACCTGACAGGGTGCTATCTTCCTCAACAGCTTCGAATTCTCTCCCCATTTTTCTCTCTCCGAACATTCGGTAGCGCAAGAACTTATTGCCCGGTCGTCACTAAAGTGGCGGCAGTTTAATTAATTACAACGACGCCGCCTCTATTTGGCATCAAAGCAGTCCCCGATACCCACGAAGCCTGAATTGGGTTTCTGCCTCTCCCAAGGAGTTTGGCTATGAAAAGATTTACCGCCCTTTTGCTCGCTTGCTCGCTCGCAGCGGGAATTGCGCAGATCGCAAATTCGCAGACGCGGCCACGGCGCGTCGGATCGGTCCCGCCGCCCCAACGGCAGGATCAGCAAACATCGCCACAGCAAACGGATGAGTCCGCGCGACCGTCGCGCCCACCGGTGCTTGGCGGAGCGAACCGCAACCCGAATGAGCAGCAACCGGCCACGCCCCAGAAGGACGCGGGCCCGGAAGAGGTGGGCGAGGGCGACGTCGTCAAGATCGACACGACGCTGGTCAGCATCCCGGTCACGGTTATGGACCGCGACGGCAAGTTTATCCCCAATCTCACTCAGAATGATTTTCATGTTTGGGAAGACGGAGTCGAGCAAAGGGTGGCTTACTTCGCTTCGACCGAAAAGCCTTTTACCGTTGCGTTGGTAATCGACACGAGCGGCTCGACGCGTTTTCGTCTTGATGAGATTCGCGACGCGGCCATCTCGTTCGTCAATCAATTACGGCCCGAAGATCGCGTTATGGTCCTCGCTTTTAACGAGAGTATTCGCGTACTGGCCCAGCCGACAAATGATCGCAACACGTTGCGACGCGCATTCTTTGAACTCGAGCCCGGCGGCGGCACACGGCTTTATGACGTTGTCGATCAGGTAATCAATCAACATCTCAATCACGTCCAGGGCCGCAAGGCCATCGTCCTGTTCACTGACGGCGTAGACACGACCAGCAGACAGGCCACTTACGAAAGCACCGTGCGCGACGCGGAAGAACTTGACGCGCTGATCTATCCGGTTGAGTACGATACGTACGGCGACATGGGCGTGATGACTGGTGGCGGCGGCGGATCTTCAAGCGGCAGCGTGTTGATCGATATTCTCAGCGGCATTCTCGGCGGCGGCAACAGCGGCAGTTATCCGAATAGCGGCGGCGGCTATCCGAACCGGCGCGGCGGACGACGTGGCGGGGGCGGTGGTTGGCCCGGTTCAGGAAATAGTCGCTCCGAGTACGAACTCGCCGATCAATATCTCAACGAACTGGCGCGCGTCAGTGGCGCGCGGCTTTACAAGGCTGAACAGCAGAACCTCGATCTCGCGTTCAGAGGCGTGGCCGAAGAGTTGAGACGGCAATACAGTTTGGGTTATTACCCGACGAACGCTCCACGGGCCGGCGAACGGCGCAACATCAAGGTGCGCGTCAACCGTCCTGAGTTGGTGGTGCGCACGCGCGACAGTTATGTATTTCAGCCGGGAGCCAATGCTACGGTGCAGGGCAATCCGCAACAGAGCGCTCCGGTCTTGAAGAAGAACTTTTCACGCGATTTTGTGAGGTAATGAATGTCAGAAGCCCGCGCGTACGCAAGGGCTACTCAAACCAGGCGTGCCCTCCCTCACGGTCGGGTTTCTGACAATTACACCACCGTTCCATCCGGCACTAAACCATTCTTCGGAACAATGATGATGCGATCGCGGATGTAGTACATGCCGTTTGGTCCGTCCATATTCTCAATTCCCGCTTCATTCAACAATCTCACGTCCGCGCCGATGCGCGCGTTCTTATCAATGATTGCGCGCCGAATAATCGTGCGCTCTCCGACCCCAATGCGCGGCCGCGGCGTCAAGGCGTCGCTCGCCATGTCTTCAAAAGTTTGATAGTAATCGGCGCCCATCATGTAGGCAGCGTCGATTTGCGCTCCTTCGCCGATCCGGCTGCGCAACCCGATTACCGAGCGGAAGATCTTCGCACCGTTGATGATGCAGCCGTCGCTGATGATCGAATCGCGAATTTCGCAGTTGTCCATTTTCGAAGGCGGCAGGTAACGCGCGCGCGTGAAGAGCGGCGCCTCGGCGTCGAACAGGTTGAAAGGCGGAATCGCCGAAGTCATGTCCAGATTGGCTTTGTAGAAAGCGGCGATGGTTCCGATGTCTTCCCAGTATCCGTTAAAAAGATAAGCCTGAACGTTGTACTTATTTAGGCTGTTTGGGATTACTTCCTTGCCAAAATCCAAACGCGACGTGTCTTCGGCCAGGACCTTTTCGATGACGTCGTATTTGAAAACGTAAATTCCCATCGACGCGAGGAAAGGCCGCGCCCGTGCGTCATCCGGCGATAAGCCCAGCGAGGTCGTATCGACGCGCATCGCTTCGAGCGCTGCGCCCTTGGGCTTCTCGCTGAACTCGACGATGCGTCCGGCGGCATCGGCCTTCAGCAAACCAAACTCGCTCGCAGAGTCAGGGGCCATCGGAATCACTGAGATGGTAATGTCCGCGCTGCTCTCGAAATGTCGCGCCAGAAACTTCTCGTAATCCATTCGGTAGAGATGATCGCCCGACAGGATCAAGAGCGTGTCGATGCGCCAGTCACGTATGTGCGGCAAGACCTGTCGCACCGCGTCCGCCGTGCCCTGAAACCAGTCCGGCCGTTCGGGAGTTTGTTCGGCGGCGATAATCTCGACGAAGCCGTCGGCGAACGGCGAGAAACGATACGTCGTCGCGATGTGCTTGTTCAGCGAAGCGGAATTGAACTGCGTCAAGACGAACATGCGAATCACATCTGAGTTGATGCAATTCGAAATCGGCACATCGACGAGCCGGTATTTGCCGCCCAAAGGCACTGCGGGTTTCGAACGCAATTGCGTCAGCGGAAAGAGGCGGCTGCCTGCGCCTCCGCCCAGAATCACCGCGAGAAGATTTTTTCTGGATGGCATGTGGGCCGAGGATATAGGTAAAGGAGGTCGGGATTCAAGAGCCGGAGGATTGTAAAATCCAACTGGTTACGGCATTAATCGAACTCAGTGAAATATCTCAGCCGAGATTCGCATACTTTATGTATAATCCGCTCAAACTCAAGCAGGAGAGTCGTTTTTGATCTCTCCAGATAGGCGACTCTCACGAACCCAGGCAACTCTCTACGCAGGGCTGCCCATCACTGACAAGCCTTACGCCACTTTGAAAGGAGGTTCCACATGACAACCCAATCAGGATCAAACGAGGCAATCAAATCACACGACACGAGTTTTTGGGACACTGCTGAAAAAGTTTCCAAAACGGTCTCGATTGCTGCTATCCCCGTTGTGCTGGCAATCGGAGGTTGGTTAATTCAAAAGCGCTTGCAAGATCAAACTCTCCGGCGAGATTATGTACAGTTGGCGGTGACGGTTCTCAAAGAAAAGGAAAGCACCCCGGATATGAAGAACTGGGCCGTCGATCTTTTGAGCGTTAACTCTCCGGTGCCATTCACCAAACAGATTCAATCGGACCTGCTAAATGGAAAGATTCCGGTGAGTTTTGAAGTGACACCGGCGACGACGAATGCAACAGTTGTTTCGTCCGCCAACTCAGGGGACGATGCCGCGGATTTGGAATTGAAAGGATTCGATGCACTCTTTAACCGGGACGCCGACGGCGCTTTGGAAGCTTTCAAGAATGCCGAGAAGAAATTTCCCAACTTTCATAGCGTTTCCGAAATCCGCAAACTGTTTGAGAAAATGAGAGACGAGTTGAAAGCCGCGCCCAAGGAGGGGCCGAGCGACGCCTGGAAGAAGTGTTACAGCACTATCTTAACGCAATATTCCTGGAGGCTCTCGCCCGAGACAAAAGCTACGCTGGCAGATAGGATCAGCAAATCTTGATTTCTGTATTGTCACCGTGAAGTCGATTTTGGCAGCGCGGGGAATAGCCAATTAAGAAGAACTAAGATGACCAGGAGCCGTCTGGAAGCATTCAGTGACGGCGTAATCGCGATCATCATCACGATCATGGTGCTCGAGTTGCGCCCGCCGCACGAAGCGACACTGTTGGCGTTGCGGCCGCTGGCCCCGGTGTTTCTTAGCTACGCCTTAAGCTTTGTTTTCGTCGGTATCTATTGGAGCAATCATCATCACCTGTTGCAGGTCGTCGAGCACGTTAACGGCCGCATACTGTGGGCCAACCTGCACCTGCTGTTTTGGTTATCGCTGACTCCGTTTGCGACCGCGTGGATAGGCGAGAGCCGGTTTGCCTCCTGGCCAGTGGCGGTTTATGGAATGGTGCTGCTGTTGTCGGCCATCGCTTATTACATCCTGACGTTGTCCTTATTGGCAATACATCGACGCGATTCTTTGTTGGCGATCGCCCTGGGCCGCGACTTCAAAGGAAAGATTTCGATGGTGATCTACCTGGTAGCGATTCCACTCGCTTTTCTGAAACCGTGGTTGGCTTACGCGATTTATATGCTGGTTGCGGTGATGTGGTTGGCGCCGGATCGTCGCATCGAAAAGACTGTCGCCCACTAAATTAGACGTTGCGTGTCGCTCTCTATCCGCCGTCTTTCTTCGCAAAATATCCCGGACGGTAACGCAGCTTCAATTTATCTTTCGCCAGTTGCGGGTTCGTCACTTCGATCCTCATCGCGCGAAATCTGCCGTCCCGCTCCTTGTTCGTCGAGCTGTAGGCCAAAAGGTATTGCGAGCGCAGCTCCTGCTCGATCTCCTGAAACGCGGCGACCAGGTCCGTATTCTTCTTGGGAAAAAAGGCGCGGCCGCCCGTCTTCTCGGAGACATCCTTGAGCGCATCCTTATGAACTCCGCCGTAGCTCTTGTCGCCGATGCCGATGGCGTAAATGACAGTTTCTGATTGAATCGCCTGTTCAATGGCGGCGTCCTGCGAAACTCGGCTGCTGGTGTCATCACCGTCGGTGAGCAAAATGATCGCGCGTCTCCGTTGGGTTGCGCTTCGGCCTAAGACGTAGCGGCAGCTCACGGCAATCGCATCCCAGATTGCCGTGCTGCCTTCGCGGGGAGGCCCGATCGTTCCCGGGCCCGAAAGAATTCCCGTGAGTGGCGGCGCTGAACCGGAGTAACCCCCAAAAGCCACTTCGGTCGCCTCCAACGCGCGATAAATTCCGAGCACATCACGCGTCAAAGGCTGTTCGACGTGCGCGTAACCTTCAAAGGGAATGATCGCGGCTTGATCTTTTTCAGAACGAATTACCTTTTCAATGAAGGTGCGCGCCGCGGCCTTTTCATCAGGCAGCGTGCGCTCTTCCGAAATGCTGACGTCGATCAGGAAAGCGATCGCCAAAGGGCGGTCGGTCTCGCGCTGAAATGCAAACAGCGTCTGCGGCACGCCGTCTTCAAGCACCCGAATGTCGTTTTGCTGAAGCGTGGTCACGTACCGCTTGTTTTTGTCCGTAACCGTAAAGAGCAGATTGGTAAGATCGGTCTCGGTGCGGATTACGTCGACGTCCTGAGGCGGCGGCGTTGGTGATGGTTGTGGTGAAGGTGTCTGAGTGGGAGATTGCGCCAGGATGCTCAGGCTGAATGCGCTAATAGAAAATAGAACGACGGTGAAAATTGAAAGTTGAAAATTAGAAATTGAAAATTTCAGGCCGCGTTTGCGACCGCGTTTGAGACCCGGTTTTCTAACTAACTGACAGCAGCGTTCGCGGCGCAGTTTACTAACGAGGTGCGATTTCTGTAGCTCGAATTTGAGATTTTCATTTTCCAATTTTCAGATTTCAGATTTCAGATTTCAGATTTCAGATTTCAGATTTGGATTTCAGATTTGGAGTTTTGAGTTTGGAATTTGGAATTTGGAATTTGGAATTCTGAACCAAGCGGGAAGCTTGACAGGTTAGTATCCCGACGATGGGTGCAAGTTGCTTTTTGTGCCCGCGGCTTCCTGCGCGATTTTCACACCCACGCTGGCCCCGATGCGGGTGGCGCCCGCTTCAACCATCGCTCGGGCGTCAGCCATACTCTTCACTCCACCCGATGCTTTGACGCCGAGTTCTGCGCCAACCGTGCGGCGCATTAAAGCGATGTCGGCAACGGTCGCGCCGCCTTTGGCAAACCCAGTCGAAGTCTTTACGAAATCTGCTCCGGCGCTTTTTGCCGCCTGGCACGCGCGCACTTTTTCGTCATCAGTCAGCAGCGCCGTCTCGATGATCACTTTGCAGGTAACGTCGTACTCGTGCGCGACGTCGACCACCGACTTGATGTCGTATTCAACCAGACAGTCATCGCCGCTCTTGAGCGCGCCGACGTTGATGACCATGTCTACTTCGCGCGCGCCGTCCATGATCGCCCGTCGCGCTTCGTAAGCTTTGACGTCAGCCAGCGTCGCGCCCAGCGGAAATCCAATCACCGTGCACACCGGGACGCCGCTGCCTTGCAAGTGACAGGCGCAGGCACGCACCCAGGTTGGATTCACACAGACGGAAGCGAAATGGTATTGCGCGGCTTCTTCGCAAAGATGTTTGATTTCAGTTTGCGACGCATCGGGCTTAAGCAAAGTATGATCGATCAGACTGGCCCAATCCCGCGCCGATCCGGTTTGACCCAATACTAACCCGATGCGCGCGGCGCCGGCATCGACGACGCGATGCATACGCTCAGGACAGCGATGAAAACATTCAGACGTGCATCCGCACATCTTCGCCTGGTCGGCGCTCTCGCCGTTCAGGCGCGCATAAATCACGTCAGTGATCTGCTCGACAAGTTGCTCGAAATCGCCGTTGTTTGAATAGGGCATGTCGTCGATCCGCCGGAATTCTAACACGAGCCGCTCGCGCTGACACTCGGCGAACTGGTTTAGCCGCGGCTCAGACGGCTGGCGCCGGGGCTGTTTTCGGGCGCTTTGTACTTACCGGTCTTTTTCGGCTGGGCCGCGATTTAGCAACCCTGAACGAATAGCGGGAAACCTGTGGTGTGATGTCAATCAAACTTTCGAAGGTCGGTTCGGCATCCGAGGAGATATGCTCTTCGAGAAAGTCTCTTACGAGTAGCCAGTCCGCCTGTTTCACTAGCTCCGGATTCTGTTCGAGCCGCTGGAGGAACGTATTGAGGTCAACTCGCTTGCCGCTGTACGTATATTCTTCGAGTTCTTCAATCAACGGCAACGAAATCGTGGGCGCGCCAGTAATCAAGCCCAGCAGGACCATCACGGCAGTAAATTGTCCGGGCTCTTCCTTCGAACCGATGAACGCGTCGAGATGATTTGGCTTCAGGTTGACCTTTATCAATCTGTAACAATTCAAGAACCGCTTGACCGCCCGCGGAGATCGCTTGATCAGCGGCGAAAGTTGAGTCATGTATTCTATTTCGACGTCGGTCAAAGCCAGACTCTTTGGAGCTAAATCAATCTTTTCCTCGGCCTTCGATTCGCCCGCTGATTGATCGGGAGCTACTCTTTGATTGAGGTTTGAGGGTTCGGGCTCGGGGTCGATGGGCGGTACGGATTGAACTTCCGAGCCGGTGGATATCACCTGACTCTGCGCCTCTGACGGCGGCGGCTGCTCGGGCATCACCCAAGCAGGGGGCGGCTGATCGTTTGGCTCGTTGGTGACGGAAGGTAAGTCGGTTGCCTTCGGCGCTGGAGGTTCAATCGCAGGCTGACCATTTCCGCCGTTTTCCGGATTCGCAGCGCGGCTACTCTTTGTCAGCCCAACTAAGAGACTTCTGCATTCAGTCTCGCCCATCGGTTTAAGCCAAAACGGAATCTGAAAAATTTTCTCCAGATAGTCGTGCGGAGTGACCACAACGTTATCCGCGCTCTCATCTTGCTTCTTTTGATCAGGCGCTTCTCCGTCTTCGTCTGCTGCCAACCACTCGTAGCTTTCCTGCAGAGATCGAGTGACCCAGCGCGCATCGACGCCAACGATTACGACAAACAAGCGAAAGGCCAGCAAGAGGTGAATCGCCTGCAATACCTGCACAACGTTTTTTGGCGGACATCGATCGAGATCGTCCACGTAGAGAATGATTCGGCTAACACTCTGCTTTTCGTCCGGAGAAGACGCCTCGCTGGCGGTCTGCTCGCTTAACAGATGCGAAAGTTTTTCAAAGTCGCGCCGGATTAACGCGAGGACGCCCAAATGACGGCGGTAGTCGCTGCACGCGGCGCGGTCTTCGATAAAGTCGGCCATCAGCTTGGCCGCGTCCGTGGTCTCTAATTCGATTTGGAGCTTGGCGACTTCAGCATCAAGGGCCTTGACCTCATTGTCAGCGGTAGCCATCTCGTTGGTCAGCGAAGTAACTTCGCTCTCGAGGGCGATGATTTTCTTCTGGCGCTCCTGTTCCACTTGCTCGGACCTTTCCTTCAGGGCAACCATGCTCTTCTTGAATTTTTCGATGTAAGGCTTGGCTGCGGCCCATGCTCCGATCAGAAACGTTACTATCGAAGCGACATAGGCATATGCAGTCTTCAATACGTTTCGAAAGAACCACCCGGCGAACACGGCCACCGCGATCACGAGCGCGATTCGAACTAGCTTGTTGAGTCGTCCTGGGTCCGATCGGAAGACATTCCACTGCGTCCGAATTCCGCCCCAAAGAGTTTGCGCTTCCTGGTATTTCTTCTGAATTTCGGCGGGGAGAAGCAGTGCGCCCTCAGGTAATCCGAGTCGCTTCAGCAGTTCAACCTCTTGCTGGTCGAGCATCACCTGCGGTAACTCGTTTACTGCCTGTTCCTTTTTTTGACGCAACTTCGTGAGTTCCTCGGATGTGTCGCCCCGTTTTGCGGTAGCGACTTCGACACGTTGCTTTGCCTCCGTTGCTTTGCCTTGCAGTGCTTGTTGTCGTACTTCTATCTTCTTTTTCAATTCCTGTTTCAGCTCTAACTTCTCCATGATCGCGAGCTGGGCGTCCTCGACAACGTGCGACTGGCCGTCTCGCTGCTCGGTGAGCTTGAGGTTATTGAAAATGTGCTCGACCAGGCTTGCCCAGAGATTGCCTTCGATGTAATGCCAGGCGTTGAATTCGATTTGAACGATTCGCTTGTGGTAGCCGATTTCGTTTTGCGGCTTTCCTGATTCGCGCGCTCTCTGGGAAAGCGTTTCGACACGAGATCTCATCTGCCGCATGAAGTGACTCTTGCCGGAACCCCAGTCGCCAAAGAGTCCGATCGAGAGCGGTGGATCGATGCTGGTGGCGGCGGCAAGTGATGCGAGCGCGTTGACGTCGCGCGTGATATCCAACAAGTCCTCGCCTTTCCAGAAATCTGCAGCGAAGCCGGCGAGCGGAGAACTGAAATCGTCATCTGGCTCGGACGGTTCAGCCGCTTCCATCGCAGGCGCTGAGGTTTCAACCCCGAGAGATTTTTGCCACGCCTCTAAATCTTCTTGTGGGAAGGATCTGGCAACGAACTTCAGAAACTCAATTCGAAGTTGAGTCACATCCACGATTTGCGACAAGCGTCCGAAGGCCTTGGTTTCTTCATTGATGAGAAGAGAACCGAGAATGTGGATAACTTCCACCGGCAAAGGGGGACTGCTTGGAATTGTCAACGTTTGCGCCCGCTCAAATACCTTTAAGACATTCGCAGTGATCAATTGCGCTGGTTTGTCAGTCGAATCAAAATCGATGGGCCCGCCCGAGCCGCGGGTTGCAGCGCGCGGAAACCGGTCCCAGAAGATTTTTTGGTAGGCTTCGGCATCGGCGCGCTGTAATTGTCGCCACAAGAACCGTCCCGCCGCGAAACCACTCAACTGGTCACGGCCACTCTCCGCGAGAGCAAACAAGAGGCACGACGTGGTGACTTGAGGCTCGCTGTCTTTGCCGAATGTCGCGAGGACCTGCGCGCGCCGCAAAAGTTCGCGCGCGTCGTCCGAAAGACCGAACTTGGAAACCGCGTACACACTGAGACGAGTTGGGTGAGGTTCGTTGCCCGGCGGCCCTGCCGAGCCAACGGTTCCACCGGGCGGAGGTGGGCCGGAAGGGGATCCGGGAGGCCCCACTGTTCCGCCGGGCGCGCCGCCGATGTCGCGCACGCTAGAGCCCGGGTCAACCATTCCGGCGGGCCGCGGCGTTGGAGTGTCCTGCTTGCTAAGTGCCTCCAAGGTGCTCGGTCCAGCCTGACCGTCAGCTTCTAAGCCTTTACTTTTTTGGAAAGCAATGAGGGCGGCTTTGGTGCCGGACCCAAAATTTCCGTCGACTCCGTTGGGATCAAATCCAAGATCTTTCAGTGTCTGTTGAAGTGCTTGTACGTCCGGACCTGACGACCCTACTTTGAGTATGCTTCCCTTTCGTATCGTTACCTGTGGTTGGTTGCCCGGTGGCCCGGCGTCCGCGTCGACGGTTCCACTGGGCGAAGGAGGGCCGGAAGAGGATCCGGAGGGCGGCGCCACTGTTCCGCCGGGCGTACCTCCGATGTCGGCCGCGCTAGCGCCTGAATCGACACGTGCGCGAGGGGGACCTGACTTTTTGCGCGCGCTAGCGCCTGGGTCAGCGGTTCTGACAGGGGGACCTTTTGTTGCGGGACGTCCTGCCGTCGCCAACTTCACAATCTGTGTGGCAGCGTCCGCCAGTATCTTGTCCAGTTCTTTGTACGACCGTTTCTCGAGCGGTACGTCGGCTGAGTAGAATTGAAACCGAGTCACCCAATCAAGCCGCTTCCACTCGCAGTTCCGCACCAGGATGGGGAAGACTCTGAGTGCATTGGCAGATGCCCACTTACCGAGAAGCATCGCTTCATAGCCTGAGGACGCAAGGTAATTGTCGGACATGAGGACTACCGCTACCGCGGCGGAACTTATCACTTCCTCAGGTTTGGCGGCCCTATCACCTGACTTTTCGTCGCTGTGCGAAATCCTGATCAGACCGTCGTTAACAAACGGCTCAAAGAATTTGTCCAGGCGCGTGCGCCATTGTTCGTCGCCGTGGCTGTAGCTGATGAATACGAGCGGTGGTTGGGGCGTGGCGTCCGCCATGCGAGCTTGTGCCATGAGGTACCTCTAAGAAGCGAAAGAACTCGATGTAACTGCCGCGCGGTGTATTCACGCAAACGGCAATGGGACTACGCCGGTATGGCACCAGAGATTGCCTCCTGCGCGTCAGCCTGTCAAGAAATTCTCGCGATTAACGCTGATACTGCCGCTCGATCGCGTCGATCTTTCCGACGCGCTTGCGGTGACGGTCTTCGGTGAGATCCGTTGAGAGCCAGGCGCGCACGATTTCGCGCATTTGGTCAGAAGTTATGGTCTTGCTGCCGAGCGTGAGGACGTTCGCGCCGTTATGTTCGCGAGAGTTGCGGGCCACTTCGACCGAGTAACAGGCGGCCGCGCGCACGCCGGGAACCTTGTTCGCGGTCATTGCCGAACCTACGCCCGCCCCGTCGATCACAATCCCGACCTCAACCGAATGATCAGCGACCGCGCGCGCCACCGCATGCGCAAAGTCCGGATAATCGACCGCGCTTTCTGAGTTCGTGCCGAAATCGTGAACGCGATGACCGAGCTCAGCCAGGAAGCTCTTCAATTCTTCCTTCATCGGATAGCCGCCGTGATCCGCGCCGACGCCAATGGTTCTGATCTTTTTTAGACCGGTGCGCGAAACGCGTCGAACGATTTCGATTCCTCTTTCAGTGACGACGTCCGATGCGAGCGGCGTGAGTCGCGCGTTCTCAGCGATGCGCAGAACTTCGCCACGTTGCAACCCACGCACATCGTCTTCGGTGATGACCGGCTTGGCGGATTCGTCGCGAGTAACGGTTGAACTTGGGGAGTTGTTTAGCGGCGGGCTACCGCTAGCCGGAGCGGTTGAACTGGACGGAGAAGTCTCAGGCATGTTTTTGCTCAGCACATCTCGCACCAGCGCGCGGACTCGATCTCGGGTTGCGTCATCAGCCATTTTGTCTGTGGCACAGACTTCAGTCTGTGATTGATTTCGGACGATAGCAAACTATGATCACAGACTGAAGTCTGTGCCACTAAACCAGCGATTCGTGTCTTAGATCCAGCAACCTGCCCGCATGCGCCGTCACTTTGCCATCGCGCAAAGTGAAATCAACCCGGCCGACGTAAATGCCGCTGCGACCCACCTGAAAAATAATCGTGTCCTGGCCCGCGGGGTTTTTGGTCACTACGGGTTTTTCCATGAACGTGTGCGTGTGGCCGCTGGCGATGAAATCGATGCCTTCAACCTGGGCCGCAACTTGCGAATCCCCGACCTCATCACCTTTCGGCGTGGCGTAGTAGCCGAGATGCGACATGCCCAGGATCAATTGGCAGCGCTCCTGCTCCCGCAAAAGCTTGACCACGCCGCGCGTCATGCGCACGGGATCCAGGTACTTCAACGGCTTGAAATTATCTTCGGTAATCAATCCTTCCGGACGAATTCCCATTCCAAACATTCCCACACGGATGCCGCCGACGGTCTTTACCGCGTGCGTCTTCACTTTGCTTTCGAGCGCGCTGCCGCGCACGTCGTAATTCGTCGAGATGATGTCGAAGTTCGCAAATTGCAGCGCCTTGGCCAGCGACTCGACGCCGTTATCGAACTCGTGATTGCCCAGGGTGCCGGCGTCGTAGCCAATCAGAGACATCGCCTTGTATTCAACTTCGCCTTTGTAAAAATTGAAATACGGCGTGCCCTGGCAAACGTCGCCGCCATCAATCATGACCGTGTTTGGATTTTCTTTCCGGATGCGCTTGACCAGCGTGGCCCGTCGCGCCACTCCGCCCTTGCCCGCGTAGGTCTTATCGTTCTCGAGAATCGGATCGATTTGCGAGTGCGTGTCGTTGGTGTGAAGGACCGTGATCAGAGTTTCGCCCGCCGCCGGTTCAAGCAGCGGCGCCCAAATCGGGACATTCGCTTCGCGCGCCGGAGTGCCCGATATTGTTCGCGCCAGCGGAAGCGAAAGACCCGCAAACGATGCAGTTTTGAGAAAATCCCTTCGCGTTGTCATAGTGATCGGTCCCTGCGATTATTTCTGCTACTCAGGTTTCGTTTCTGTCGGCGAACTTGTTCGGTCCAGAGAAAAGCGACCGTCGAGGTTCGCCTTGATGTCCCTACCGGCAGCCGTCTCAGACTTCACATAATTCATGATCGATTCGCGCAGCGTGATCCCCAGCGCCTTCATGTTCGTGCCTTCGCGAAGAATTCCGTAACGGCCGCCCACGTTGTACAAGTAATCGATCGTCACAATCGTGTAGGTCTTTGCCGGATCAATTTCCTGCTCGCCGGTCGCTTCGCGCAGCTTGATGCTTTGCGCCTCGTTCTTCTTCTCCGGTGTGGTTTTGTACACAATGCGCGCGCCGGATTGAGCTTCGTTTGAAGTCAGCACCGTCTCTAACAATTTCTTAAGCTGGTCGCCGGTCAGGTCAACCGTGACCAGGGCATTTTCAAAAGGCAGCAGTTCGAAAATATCCCGCGCGCGCAGCTCACCTTCACCGATGGCGCTCCGACGCATGCCGCCGCTGTTCATCAAAGCCAACGTCATCGTCTTGCCGGCCTTGAGCCCGGCCTGCCAACGCATTCCGTCGGTGACGAAATTTCCGAGCGAGCCCGCGCCCGTGCCGCCTTTTCTCAACTCGCCTTTCAACCTGCCGATGACCACGTCGAGGTCGCGCACCTTGGGCGAATACACCGCGATCATTTTTTCTACCGCCGCGTCGCCTGAGACCGTTTCGTCCACCATCGTCTCAGTGACGCGCGCTCGCACATCAGCCGGGCCCGTCGGTGCCGGCGAAGTCTGCGGCTTCGCTCCGGGCTGAGCCAGGACCGTTGTCATACTGGCAATGGAAAGAACTATCAGGAGCGAAAACTGAATTGTGTAAGCGGCGATTTTCTGGCGGACAGATTTCTTGATCAGCATATTCAAACCTGGGACCTGAAAAATATAACAAGCCCGGTGATCGCGTGTGATTGACCTATTCGGAGAGCTTGAATAGTATCTCGCAGCATCGGCGAAGTCGCAAAGGAAAAAAGTGGCACGGACTTTAGTCTGTGATGCGACTTTCACAGACTGAAGTCTGTGCCACTAAACTACAGAAGGAGCAAAACCATTGGCAACACCTGAAGCAAGGATCATGTCTGAGTTCACCAATCCAAATATCGAAGTCCTCATCTCAACGGATGAGATTCAGCAACGCATCAGTGAAATAGGGGCTGAGATCGCGCGCGACTACGCCGGGCTCAATCCTCTTTTGATTGGTGTGCTTAAAGGCGCCTGCACTTTTCTGAGCGACGTGATGCGCGCCGCTGACATTCCGCTGTCAGTCGAGTTCATGGCGATTTCGAGTTATGGAGCCGGGATGCGCACCTCGGGCGAAGTTCGGATTCTGAAAGATCTCGACGTCGCGATCGAAGGCCGGCACATCCTCGTGGTTGAAGATATTGTCGACACCGGACTGACCTTGAGTTATCTATTGGCGAACCTGAAATCACGTGGCGCCGCAAGCGTGAAGTTGGCAGCGCTCCTCGATAAATTTGAACGGCGCGAGAAAGAAGTGCCGATCGATTACCTGGGATTCAAGATCCCCGACAAGTTCGTGGTTGGATATGGACTGGATTTTGCCGATCGCTATCGCAATCTGCCCTTTATTGGCGTGCTGAAGAATCCGGATGCGTAGAGTGGGCGTTTTCGGACGCCGTCAGTACCGGGAGCGGTAGCGACCGGGTCGCATTTATTTTGACTGACGATCCCTACCCGGTCGCTACCGCTTCCCGGTACTGACCGTCTATCAAAACTGCTTCCCGTAATAAACGAACAGCGAGTTTTTTCCTTTGCCCTTGTTTGCGATAGCGTATCCGGCGCTGAGCGAACTGTCTTTGGTAGTGGCGAATGAAAGGCTCGGACTGACATAGCCGAACCGGTTGTCGCCGCTAAACCAATCAATGATCAGCGAGAGTCTATTCACGAGCGGCTGTTCGTAGCCGACGATTGCGCCATGCTTCGTCTTTTCGCTCGCCGCGCCAATCAAAGTGTAGCCGCCGCCAGTGAAGCGTGGGCCAAACCTGCCGCTAATCTGCTTGCTCGCGACTACGTAGCATTGGCCCAGCGTGTCTGTGCCGGCGCGATTAGTTATTGGCGTGTAGAGGATGCAGCCTACCGCCCCCGCGGTGCCATTACTTTCGTTGCTATAAAACTGCCATTTGACGTTCGGTTGAATTTCGACCGGAGAGTCTTCGCCAGTGACATGCGTGAACGAAACATTCACTCCGGCTTCGACATTTTTGGCGACGCCGATAACGGTGCGCGGAATGTAGTTTTGAAACGAGCCCTCGCGCTGCCACGCGTAATTGGTGAGAAAGTCCATCTCTGCATATACCTTCTTCGGCGCGACTACATCGGTCGAGGGCACATTCATCAGGGTCGTTTGGGCAAGAGCGCTCGCCGTACTCAGCGTCAAAATTACCAGGGCAAGGAACAACCGAAACAGGTTATGCCAGTTCATTGGGGGCTACCTTCCTTCAGGCAATTTGATTCAGAAAACTTTCGCCGGCATGCAGGTTCAATCCAAAATTCTCAGCTATCGTCTTTCCGATATCCGACAGGGACGCACGCGTCCCAAGGTTTATGCCGGCTTTCGCTTTCTTACCATAAACGATTAATGGGGCGTATTCCCGAGTATGATCAGAGCCGGGAAACGTCGGATCGTTTCCGTGGTCGGCCGTGATCATCACCAAATCGCCGTCCCGCATCGCGCCTTCGATCTCGGGCCAGCGCTGGTCGAAGTGCTCCAGGGCGCGGGCGTAACCTTCTGTGTCGCGGCGATGGCCGTAGAGCATATCGAAATCAACGAGATTGGAAAAGATCAATCCGCGGGTCTCCTGTTGCAGCGCGTGAATCGTCTGGTCGATCGATTGGTTGTTGTTTTTGGCGGTCAGGTCCTGGGTCACACCCTCGGAATCGTAGATCGAAGCTATCTTGCCGATTGAAACCACGTCCAGTCCATTTTCGCTCAGGAGCGGCAGCAGGTTTTCGCGCGGCGGCGGCACGGCGTAATCGTGACGATTTTCAGTGCGATAAAAGGAACCGGTCTCGCCGAGAAAAGGACGCGCGATGACGCGGCCAACCTCATGCTCGCCGCGCAACATGCCGCGGGCGATCTCGCAAATCTCGTAAAGCCGATCGAGATGAATCACTTCTTCGTGCGCGGCAATTTGAAATACCGAATCGGCCGACGTGTAAACAATCGGCCTGCCGGTCTCGACGTGTTGCGCGCCCAGGTCTTTGATGATTTCGGTGCCGCTCGCCGGGATGTTTCCGAGAATTCCAGGCACGTTGGTCTTCGCCACGAACTCGTCAATGATCGTTTGCGGAAAGCCGTTTGGATAAGTTGGAAAGGCGCGCTCGAGAATAATCCCGGCCATCTCCCAGTGTCCCGTGGTCGTGTCTTTGCCGTTTGATTTCAGCGCGCACTTGCCATAACTGCCGCGCAGATTTTCGCTTGCTGGAACTCCCGCGAGCGGCCGAATATTTCCGAGGCCGAGGCTCCGCAGATTCGGCAAATTCAATTGCCGCGATTCGCAGATATGACCAAACGTGTCCGAACCCGCGTCACCCCACTCCGGCGCGTCCGGCATCGCGCCAATGCCGGCGCCGTCGAGGACAATGAGAGTAATTCTATTGAAGTGTGTTTCCATATGACCTATAGGTCACATATGTCAGATAGGTCACATGTGACTCGAGTAAAAATTCAGTTCACTGCTTCGGCGCATAGTATCCATCACGCGCGCGCACGTTGGCATCCTTTACCCCGCGCAGCTCGACCTTGATTTGGCGAAAGCGGCCGTCGCGCGCTTTGTTCGAAGGATAATAGCCCAGGCTGTACTGTGTTCCGATTTCGTTGGCAACCTGGGTAAAGGCCGCGCGCGCTTCCCCCAACGTCGCCGCCGCAAAATTTTTTCCGCCCGAACCGCGCGCCATCTCTGCCATCTCCTGCCGCGCCAGATTGTATAACCGGCGGCTAATGTCCATTCGCTCAAACTGCCCGAGGCGACAAAAATCCTGGTAGTCTTCTTTCTGTGCCGTCGGCGTGAACAATCGCCGGAATCGTTCGAGCTGTTTCGCGGACAGCGTCAAACGCCCATCGTCCTGGCAATCTTTCAAAAGCCGATCCTCGACGTAGTCTTCCGTGCTCAATTGAATGAAATATGTGGCCACGCCGGTGCGCATTAATTTTGCGCGCGCGGCCGTATAGTCTGAATTACTGCTCGAATCCACGCCGTCGGTCAGCGCCACGACCGCGCGCCGTCCGCGAAACTGATCCGTGGGCGGATCGCGAAAGATGTCCTCAGCGATCCGCGTGAGCGCATCATAAAACGGCGTGCCGTTGCTGGTCCGCACGCTGGCGATTGCGCTTCGCAGGACCGTGCGTTGGTCAGTGAGCGCCGACAGACTGTCAACCGTCGCGAGTAACCCGCCGCCCGCCGTTTCATTGCTGAAAGCAATCACCGCGATTCGGTCGCCCGGTCTCAGCGCGTTGATAAAAGAGTTCGCCGCATCCCGAATCAGGCCCAGCTCCTCGCGCGTCGAACCTGAAGTATCGAGCAGCAAAGCGATTTCAAACGGCGCTTCAGTCGTAGCAAAGTTCGTCAACTGCTGCGGCTTTCCATCTTCAAAGACGGTGAAGTTGTCCTGCTTCAGAGTTGCGAGCGGGCGCCCGTTCTTATCAGTTACGACTGCGGGCACGGTCACCAGTTGGGTCTCGACGCGGACGACGTCCCCTTCTTCCACCTCTTCGGCTGCAGCCGGCGTGGGCTGCTGATTCGCCGGCGGCTTATTACTGTTTTGATTTCCGCCAACGGTGCGCGGGCGCTGCTGCTGATTCGTTTGCTGTGATTGGGTCGGCGGCGTGGCGGCGGAACCGTAGAGCATTAGAAACAGCCCCATGCTCAAGAGAGAGGCAGTGACAACCAACCTGGCGGTTCGGAAACACATGAGCTGTTTTATTAGATGGCCCTGGGGTGCACTAAATATAGTCTCATCCCGGTGACAAACCAAAGCTTGGATGTTAGTGGTACAGTTTGGTTCCCTCTTCCTTTGGGAGAGGTTTAAGGTGAGGGCCTGCACGCAAACTACAACCACAAACTGCTGCGGGCTTCAGCCCGCAATCCGTTCTGGAATTCTTCGCAGCATCAGCGGCGTTGAAGAATTCACTGGGGCTCGTCTCGATAAGGGGCTAAAGCCCAGGTGAATTATTCCGAGACTGCCGTACTAAGCCCTCACCCCGACCCTCTCCCAAAGGGAGAGGAGGCAAACTGTACCCCTACACTTGGATTCCCTTCCTTGACACCCTCAGGCGCTTTCCTTACGATCACACTTCGTCGTGACACAGTAGTTCCGAATTGATTTTTGAAAACGGGCACGTATGTCAATGGTAGACGGCTTCCCTTACAAGGAAGAGGTTGGGGGTTCGAGTCCCTCCG
>UEXV01000076.1_pt1 | contig 53713 bp, 39 predicted proteins | sample 4301181 | NCBI WGS metagenome assembly UEXV01 (sample SAMEA4773175, study PRJEB27434) | metagenome | biome: 2259; feature: agricultural soil; material: soil | place: USA | collected 2014-09 | depth 0.25 m | reverse complement strand
GCGTTCGCAAATTCCAGCCCAGGGCAACGCCCTGGGTAGCGGAGTTGATTTGCCCTGCGTGAACTCTGAAAGAGTTCGCAAAATCAAATCGCGGGTCAAAACACAAAAAGCTCGGCAAACCCTTCAGGGTTGCAGCATTTTGGTGGCTTATCTCCCAGGGTAGCGCGCTGACGCGCGCAACCCTGGGCTGAAGGTTAGTGAACGCCTTCGGCGCTTCTTCGCATAACCAGCGTTTTGATTCCTCAGGGATGTCGTTACCGTTGGACCCGCCCTCCCTTACGGTCGGGCTTCTGACACGTTATCGCCAACGCGTCATTATCCACCACATCAGAATCGTTGCCAGGGGCCAAAGCACATAAAATATTAACGAAGCTCCGCGAGCGCGAACCGCTAATGGATAGCCACCGAAAGCATTTTCGTCAGTTGGCTGCGGCGCCGTCACACCTGCGAGTTTGTAAATCTGTTCCAGCACGACTTCTTCGATCGTCGATCGCTCCATCGCCCGCTGTCCGTTCATCTCATACCAGATTTCGCCGTAGTGATCCTCCGGCTTTTCAAACAGTCCGGTGACACTCGATGCGGCGTAATTCACCTGTACCTGTGGCATCACGCGCTTCAGTTTTCGCAGCACGTTCTGTTCGTAATCAGTGAGCCGCGGATCTTCGGGCGACAGCACCGCCGTGATTTTCAACGGCTGTTTGATCTGACGCAGCGCGGTTTCGTCGGCGCGCGAAAATGAATTGCGACGGTTCTCGCTCAAGTCCCAACTGGCGCCCACGCTGTTGGCGATCAGCATCGTCAGCGCCAAGGTGAATAAGAGCGCCGTGCTGCCGAGCGCGCGAAATCGCCAGCTGCGACCTGAAGGCAACCAGATGATGGCCAGCGCAAACCCCGTAATGCCGATCGCCAGCATGGCGATCACGGTGCTAAGTCGCAGCAGCCCTTGCTCGAAGACGCGCAGACCAGCGGTCGGAGTGTATGCCGCCAGCTCCTGAAGCCAGCCGCCGCGAAAAGCGCCGACATATTCCAACGCCCAGGTGCCTACGGTAAATCCGAGTGTGATGATTGCCGCGCTGGCCGCATTCTCAGCGATTGCTGCCGCCGCGATTGCGACTCCAGCACTGAGAATCATGCGCAGCAGATGACCAAAAACAAGATTCACCGTCTCTGGCGCGTAGAGATGACCGCCGTAGATCTTCCAAAGAATGATCGCCAGGAAGCCGGGGAGCAGCGCGATCAACCAGCCGCCGCTCAGCGCCAAACCTTTCGCGGTCATCTTGCGGGCGAGACTTCCCGGCAACTGCAAAAGCAGTTTCAATCCGCCGCTTTGTTTCTCAGACGCGACCGCGCGAATGGCCACGAACGGAAACAGGAACGTTGCTGCCAGGTCGTAAGCGCCAAACGCCGGCGCCAGAATTCCATCGAGAGGCGTCAGCCCCTGCGGCAAAGCGGCCGGGCCGCCACCAATGCCGCTGGCCTCGGCGTACACGCCGACCGCCGTAAGGAATCCGTGCCCAACCAGCGGGCCAATCATCAGGAGCAGGAGCCAAAACGAACGCGAAGCCCAAAGCTCTCGCCACTCTTTGTTGAGAAGTGGCACAAACTGGGTACGCATGCTTCCAGCATGCTGCACGCCGGAGGCGTGCGTACCGTTCGGTTTACCTTTGCTGGTCATCAAGAATTCTAATTCAAAGACTGAAGCGAACTGTGACCAAGCACCGCTACAGATTTGAATGACTTTTGCGTAGCCCAGGCGTTTACGCCTGGGGAATAAAACGGTTAGTTTTGGAAGCCCCATTAATGGGGCTTTGATAGTGCCTTTGCTCACACCCCCAGGCGTAAACGCCTGGCTACAGAAAATCCGCCGATGAAATTAGGTTACCACCTGACGGTTACACTCACGCGACGGTTTGTCCTCATCAAAAGGAATTCGTTCCGGCCCGGCTCAATCACAGACTGAAGTCTGTGCCACTTGAGAGTTAGGTGAGCGCAAGAAAGATCTCCTCGACTCCGCCTTCGGGAAGATTGGCCTTGGCTCTCAACTCCGAAATAGTTCCTTCACCCGCAACTTTGCCCGCGCTCAACAACACCAGCCGATCGCAAACGCGACCGGCATCGATCAATTGATGAATTGAAAGCATTAGCGTGCGACCGGTGGCCGTGTGACTCTTGAGCAAGCCCATCACATCGCGAGTCTGTCGCAGATCGAGGCCATCAAAAGGTTCATCCAGCAGCAGCAAAGGATGCGGCGTTAATAATCCGAGCGCCAGCAGCGTGCGCTTGCGTTCGCCTTTGGAAAGCGAGCCGATGCGGGATTTCAAAATCTCCTCGAGCCGGAGTGGTTGAATCAAATCAGAAAGAACTTCCGGCGCGCGGTCATAGAGCTTTTCGAAAAACCGCAAAACCCATTTCACGGTTTGGTCGGCCCAGGGGACGATCGCATCGGGCAAATAAAAGAGAGTTTGTTTGCGACCTGATACCGGCAGAATCCTGCCATCAGACTTCATCGCGCCGCCATCGCTGGGCATGAGCCCGGCAAGACATTCAAACAGAGTTGTTTTGCCGGCGCCGTTTGGTCCGATCAACCCGAGAACCTCGCCGCGCCGAATTGAAAAGCTGACGTCGTCGAGCGCGCGTCGAGTGCCTAAGCGTTTGGTAACGCCTTCAATCTCGAGGAACTGATTCATTTTGTTTCGGGGTGGCGCCAGCCAAAATGTGTCAGAAGCCCAACCGTGAGGGAGAGCAAGATGGGCTTTATAGTCTGAAGACTCGTGCGCCAACTTGAATTAGAGATCTGCTTGCGCTCCCTCACGGTCGGGCTTCTGACACTTGCGCCAGCCTAACGGCGCAAAAGCTCTACTACCAACGGTCGTCACCGGTTCGCACAGATTATGTTCTCGTTTTGCCTTTGCGGTTTTCTTCGCGCCTTTGCGCCTTCGCGTGAACCTCCAACGCAAGAAAGAAATCTCACGCAAAGGCGACAAGACGCAAAGACGCGCAAAGTAAAGATCCGGCTCTCAAACACTTTTGATTGCGAAGAGCGATTTGCCATCTTAGAATGCCACGACCTGCGGAGCAAACGTCATTGATCGTTATCTTCTTGGCTACCTTTGGCGCGGTCTTCATCGCTGAAATTGTCGGCGACAAATTGCTGTACACGACCGGAGTCCTGGCGGCGCGTTATCGCACTTTGCCGATCATGTTGGGAATGGCCGCCGCCTTCATGGCGAAAATGGGGGTTGCCGTTTTGGTGGGAGAGGCGATTTCGAAGCTGCCACGTACTTTGGTGGCCGTGATTACCGCCGCCAGTTTTCTTAGCGTGGCCTTTGTGCTTTGGAGAAAATCAGATCGTCCGGCCGAATCAAAAGGTGAGCACCGCATGTCCAAGGCTGCGATGGTCTCGTTCGCGGCGATCTTTTTTTCTGAGTGGGGCGACGTCGGGCAAGTCACAGCCGCGACGCTCGCCGCGAAATATCATCTGGCAGTGGTCGTTTGGGCCGGCGCCGTCGCGGCCATGATTACCAAGGGAACACTGGCCGCGTTTCTCGGCGCGGGCATTCGGCGCTGGATTCACGATCGAGTTTCGCCCGCAGTTGTTCGTTACGTTGCGGTGAGCTTATTGCTGGTATTGTGCCTGCTATCGCTCACCGAAATTTTGTTTATGCGCGAAAGTTAGGTCTGCCGGAAAAGAATCTTGAGCTTCACCAAACAAGAGCGAAAGAGCGCGTTTCGGTTCATCATCGCGTTGGGCTTTGTCAGCCTGTTCGCCGACATGACCTACGAAGGCGCGCACAGCGTCATTGGGCCATTGCTCAAAGACCTGGGCGCCAGCGCTACGCAGGTCGGAATCATCGCCGGTTTGGGCGAGATGATTGCGGCGAGCCTCAGATATTTTTCCGGACGGCTGGCGGATCGCACACGCGCCTACTGGACCATCACCACGTTGGGATACTTTTTGAACCTGGTGGTGGTGCCCGGTTTGGCGTTCGCCGGCAGTTGGCAAGCCGCGGCGCTGCTGGTGGTGGCGGAGCGCACCGGAAAAAGTTTGCGCGGGCCGGCGCGTGACGTTCTGCTTTCGGAAGCGACTGAAGTTGTCGGACACGGGAAAGGCTTCGGGCTGCACACGGCGATGGATCAAGCCGGGGCGGTGCTGGGTCCTTTGCTCGTAGCTTCGTCCGTAGCCCGCACACATCATTTCGGGCCGGCGTTTTTGTGGTTGGCCGTTCCGGCCGTCGGCGCGTTCGTCGCGCTTATCTTTGCGCGCTGGGCCCGGCCGAACAAAGCCACGCCACCGCCGCCGCCGGCGCGGAGAGAACTCCCGAACGTTTTCTGGATCTACGTAGCCGCGGCGTCTTTGATTGCCTTGGGGTTCGTCGACTTTCCGCTGTTGGCTTTTCACTTCCAAAATAATTCGCTGACACGGCCGGAAGTTATTCCGCTGCTTTACGCAGCCGCGATGGGAGTCACAGGTCTTACTGCACTGGTGTTCGGGAGACTGTTCGATCGTTATGGAATCAAGATCATCGTGGTGGGGATTTTGGTTTCGCTCCTGGCGTTGCCGTTTGGGTTTTTGTTAGGAGGGGTTGGCGTTTATCTAAGCGTTGGATGTTGGGCTACCGGGCTGGGCGCCCAGGATGCAACCCTCCGTTCGGGAATTTCTCAAGTCGTCTCGATGAACAAGCGCGGCACAGCCTTTGGCGCGTTCAATGCGGTTTACGGAGTGCTCTGGTTTCTGGGTAGCGTGACGATGGGCGTGCTCTATGACTATTCGCTGGTGGCGCTGGTTAGTTTCGGCATCATCACTCAATTAGCCGCAGCCGTCATGTTCTTTTGGTTGAGTAAGCCGTTGGCGCGTGCTGCACATGAGGTTAGCAAAGAAGATTCACCGTACGCTCGATGATCTGATGAACGCCGATTAATACTCTGGGATTGCTGGCCGCAGCAATTGCGAAGAACAGAAACCCGACCAACGAAATTATTTGCAGCGTGCGAATGTGCGATGCGTTGCCGCGTTTCTCAATTCCGTGCGAAGCAATTTCCAGCAGTCGCTTGATCCGATTCTTCACGCCGTGGGTTTCTTCCGTCCCAATCAAATAAGCGCCCAGCGGTAACACGGCGCGCTCGCGTGAGGGAACCATCTTCGCAATCTTTACCAATGCCGACGCGAGGTTTAGAGCCCGTTCAGGATTCTCGATCGCGGCGTGTTCATCAGCGGCAGCTTCCGCCGCCTGCGCCCAGGCGCGATCGAGCGAGCGCCCAAATGGAACGAGGATTAATACATCGCGGCAAACTCGCAGAATTGATCGCTTCAGATTGTCCTGCGCGGAAAGGTGGCCTTGTTCGTGAGCAATCGCTGCCGCCAATTCTTCTTTGGTCAGTGAGTCCAGGACCTTTGACGCGACGAACAGGCGCGGGCGAATGCTGCCAACGACCGCAATGATCGGGAATGAATGATCGAGACGAAACGTCGGAATGGTCAGATCGCAAATCTCGATCGCTTGTCCTACTCGCAACCATGTCTTTAAGAGCGATCTGGTGGCCGACCATGAACGGTAGACGCGCCAGGCTGCAAACACGAGGCCGGCTGCGGACAAAAACGCGAGTGCTGCCAATTTGGTACTTACAATTTCCGGAGTAGCCGCGGGTTCGTGCGCGATGTAGGCGGGTATTATCAGCATTCCCACGCAGATGAAAGCCAGCGCGGGTGGGACCGTGCGCAGGCCGAAAAGAAATTCGGCCCGAGTGTTAGCCGAGCACTTTAGTAACAGTCCTTCGCACCATCGGCAGCAGAAGGCGACGACCAACGACGCCAGCGCGTTCACCCCCAGCAACGCGGTCAGGACCAAACAGATGCCCAGTAACTCGTACACGTTAGTCGGCCTTACCCTTGAGCTGGCGCTTCTTCTCTTTCACCAGCCGTTCCAACTCGTCGAGCAACTCACGGTCGCGCTCGCTTACCGTATCGACAATGCAGGCGAGCACCGGTTGAATTCCATCAGCGCCGTGCTCGAACAGACCCTCGATGACGTCGGCGCGAATGCCATGTTCTAATTCTTCCGGTGAAAAAGCCGGCGAATATAAGAAGGCACGTCCATCTTTTCGCCGATCGAGCAGTCGCTTTTTGTAAAGCCGATCGAGCGTAGTCATCAAAGTCGTGTAGGCAATCGCTTCCTCAAACGCGAGGAAGATGTCGCGCACACTGACTTCGCCGCGCTGCCAGGTCTCGTTAAGCACCTGGCGCTCGAGCTTGCCAAGGGCCAGCAAGGCGACTTCGCTGGGACGGCGAAATCCACGTAGAAGGAATCGAGCAGGTTTCATTTCAGGCGAGCATTTTCATTGCCGCCGCACCGCATGTCAATAACAGATTCGTTCGCAAGAGACATCGCAACGGTTTTATAAGATTCGGACTTATGTCTGCATCGGGCAAGCCTGGATGGCGCACATCTGCCAACGGCCATCACGTTCGGAAAAGACGATGAGGACCTTATATTGACCGGCCAGCTCTCGGCCGTGATACATCCAGGTGGCCGAATCGCGGGCGGTCAACACGGCAGTGCTGCCAAAGACTCGAACGGTAAGTTGTTCGCGCGTAATGTGCTCGATCTTCAAATCGCCGGAGGTAACATCGGCGATGAACTGGGCCTTGTCGTCGCCTTCCAACGGATAGGTAAAGTAAAAGTCTTCCGCCATTACGCGATCGAGGACCGCGGCGTCGGCCCGCATTACTGCCTTGACCCATTCATCGTTCATTTGACGAAGATGCAGTTCGATCTCGATCACGGATCGATGCGAATGTTGAGTCGAGGTGTCCATCAAAGCTATCCGAGACAAGACGGCTTCTACGTCAAATCTCGATAGTAGTCAACCTCTAAATTTCATCGTTCGAACGAGCCTGACTGTACGAAATTAGCGTCCTCGTGTGTCCAGATAGCGAATTGAACGGCCCGGAGTCTCCTGCGTCTGACTCCCAAATTACGGTGCTGCGGTGGCGATCGCTCCCCGATGTCGTCTAACCCGACACGATTTGGGTTACGAAAGGGTCTGATTCGCGGACTTTTGAAGGAGCAGGTACGAAAGCGTGGGTGGCACGACCATTGCCAATGGACTACCGGAGGTCATTGAACATGAAACATAACAGCATCAAAAAAATTGGAGGGTCAATCCTGGGACTTCTGTTGTTCTTAGGCACTGTGATGGTGGCGGGTACAACGGCCCAGGCACAGTATCAGGATCCCTATTGGAGACAACGCGAGATTCAGCGGCAGCGCGAAATTCAGCAGCGTGAGATTCAACGCCAGCGCGAAATTCAGCGACAGCGTGAGGCGCAACAGCGCCAGGGTGGATGGTACGACCAGTACGGAAACTGGCACGCGAACAACCAGAATAATGGTTACTACAACCAGGGCAACCAGGGTTACTACAACCAGGGTCGTCGCGGCAGAAACTGGGACGGCTATGGCAATCAGGGTGGCTCGTACGAACTGCGACAGACTGCACTGAACGCGGGCTACAACGAAGGCATGAGGGATGGTCGAGATGATCGACGCCGCGGTCGTTACAATCCAAACGGACATGGCGCTTACCAGAGTGCCAATAAGGATTACAACTCGCGGTATGGTGATCGTTACACGTATCAGCAGTACTTTCGTCAAGCTTATTTGAACGGCTACGCGGACGGCTACCGGTACGGCAACTAACTCTGAACGAACTAAGTTTCAAGTAAGGCGGCGCGGTGCTCTCGGGGAGTTGAAGTGATGAACTTCAGCTCCCCTTTTTCTTTTTGCACGAGCGGCGGAGCGTTATCAATTAGAGCCACACGAATGCCGGAAAGTTCGCTTGCGTTCGCTGCTGCGGCGTAGTGCCGCAATCCCTTCTTTCGCGGAATCCACGCGACAATCGACCTTTATATTGAGTACACGGACAGCGTGAGTTTTGAATTCTTTTCAGGGATAAAAATGCGCAAAAAAATCCTGGTTATTGAAGACGATGATGTGATGCGCGAATTAATGTGCATGACTCTTGAGCAGAATGGATACGAAGTAGCCACCGCCGAAGACGGCGTGAGAGGTTACGACACTGCGCTGTTTATCAAACCTGACCTCATCGTTACCGACATACAAATGCCCGGCGCGGATGGTATCCATGTCGTGCGCCGCGTCCGCGACACGACCTCATTGGAAAAGACACCAATCCTCGTGACCACCGCCTTCGGCAGCGGCAGCGCCACCTTCTCTCTGCAGCTCGGCGCGGATGCATTCGAGCCGAAGCCCATCAATCAGCAGAACTTTCTCACGACCGTTAAGCGGCTACTGGCCGAGCGTGATAGTCAAAAAGCTGCGTAAGAATAAAGGCTGTCATTGGCACTTTATTTCGATCCCGATTTGACTACTCGAGCCAAACGGAGGAGTGGGTTTTACTCTCATAGTTACATTTAGAATCCCGTCTTTCACAAAACTAGTAGCTGAACCGTCGTTACGCTTGCTAGTCGTTATGACGTGGGGATTTAAGCAAGTGTTCGGCAAAGGTATTGCGTCGTGATACACAAGATCGGTTCCATCATAGCCAATGGAACCACCGGCTCGAGGGTTGTCGATGCTTCCACTTATACCTATCGAAATAAAGAAACCGGGCGGATAGTCGTTCGAGTCGAGATTTCCAATCATTTTCGGATCTACCAAAAAGGTCGTCGCCTTATCGTTCAGGTCACTTCCGACGAAGCTGCGTCCAGGTAAAAACCTTCGGCATTTTCCCAACCCCGGGCCTTCGTGCTCGCAGATTTCTGCAGACATACCGAAGGGTACGTCTAGTCCTGAAATCCTATCGTTACAAGCCCACGGGTTGGGACCTTCACGACGACCGGTGGGGCTGAGTGCGAAGTTACAGCAGCTGCTTGGCGGCCAATCATCAAAAAAAGTCACCGCAGACGTGCTTGGATTTGCTGAAGTATTACACGGCCTCGGATCGGGTGGAGGAGGTCCGGGACGCGGTGGACGAGGCTCAAAGTTTGGATCGCGGCCAAGAGGTTCAAAACCTGGTGACGCTTGGTTCGACGATTGGGCGCCTTGGCTGCCAGTCGCAGGTTTGCGTCGACACCCTGCGGCGCAAATTAGAGAAAAGCAAAAAAAAGTGATGAGAATTCGGTTGCACATGTGGCTTCTCCTGAGTTTCTTGAGGATGGACGACGCTAAAACCCCGAAAGAACAACCTTATGCTTGAAGGGACTCGATGAGGCTAGCACAGTTCGCCTTGGCTATGTACCCTTTTCCGTTATCGTAGACTTGACTCGCCAAACGCAATCGACGAACCATACCTATTGTCAGTTGATAGAAAACAGGAACGGAATTCCGCCCCAGACCGTTTGGAATTACAGTTCCCCGTAAGATTGTCCAAAAAACCTGAAACCTTTTAACCGGGAGGCTCACTAACACACCGGAACTTATGAAAAGGCTGGCGGCACGCGAGATTAGCCTGGAAGGCCAGCCCGGTGCGTTCGCAGGATCTCTGATGAATAGTTCAGCAGACCTAGTCTCGCGTGCGTGCCGGGGCGACCAAGAAGCGTTCCGACTGATCTTTGAAAGGTATTCGAGACCGGTCATCAGTTTTATTTACGACCAGGTCAGCGATCGCGAATTGGCTGAAGAGCTAACGCAAGAGACCTTTGTACGGGCGTATCGCAGTCTCAAGACGCTGCGCTCCGAAACGAAGCTTTCGACCTGGTTGTTCGGAATCGCCAAGAACGTAGCGCGCGAATCGCTGCGGGCGCGGATTCGGCAGCAACAGCACGTGGATTTGGACGACAAGCAGGTGCTGGACCTGAGCGACCGCGGACCGGTCCCGGTAAGCCAGTTGCTGAACAAGGAGTTGAACGAGGTGGTGCAGCGCGCGCTCGCGCTGTTGGATGAGGACAAGCGGCTGGTATTCACGCTGAAGGTTTTTCAGCAGTGCAGCTATGAAGAGATAGCTGAGATTACCGGTTTCTCGATCCCCAAATTGAAGACGGACCTCCATCGCGCGCGCACTGAGATGCGCCAACGCGTTGGTAACTATGTGAGAACTAGTCATGAAGTGTGATGACTGCCTAAATATTCTGGAAGCTTACGTCGATCATGAATCGACCGAGCGCGAAACTGAACAGGTGCAACAGCACTTGATCACGTGCGCTGTTTGCACGAGTGAGTTCGAGGAGCTGAGCGCCGAGCGAGAGCTCTTTGCGCGTTACGACCGCGAGCTTCAGGTTTCGCCGGCGATATGGAATGGAATCGCGGCGCGGATTACTCCGGAAACACCCGCGGTTAAGCCCGCGCGTTCAGAGTCGCGTGGTTGGTTCGCAGGGTTGTTTGAAATGCCGCGTCTCGGTTTTGCTTTTTCGGGTGCAGCGGCCGTTCTGATCGCCGTGTTTGCGATTGGTTACTTGTACTTCAGAACGAACGAAACGGTTCGGCTGCAGGTGGCGAGTGCGGAACGCATTAAAACAGATAGCGCGGCTATCAACGATTCAACTCAACCGCCTGTTCTAATTAACAAACAGACTTCAGAACCCGGAAATGCGGGACCGACTGAGCTGGTCGCGACAACAACGCAGCCGCAGCGCGAGCGCGTGAAACGGGATGACCCCGGCGTTCTGTTTACCGACGCAGCTTATTCCGACTATGAAGCGCGCGACACGGCCAGTCACCTGGAGCGAGCCCAGAACCTGCTTACGTCTTTCCGGACCCTGCCAACGTCCGATGACGATCAGGAAGTGGATGTTTCTTACGAGAAGTCTGAGTCGCGAAAGCTTTTGAATGAAAACGTCGTGCTTCGTCGCGACGCAGAGATGGCCGGTAAGTATCCGGCCAAGGCGATGCTGGGCAGCCTGGAGCCTTTCCTGATCGATATCGCAAATCTCCCGGACAAGGCGCCGGCGCGGGACATCCAGCAAATCAAAGACCGGGTCCAGAGAACTGAAATTGTTGCAGAGTTGCGAAGCTACTGAAACTTAACCCTTAAGACAAAGGAATCAAGAGAATGAACTACAACGTTACCCAACTGAATCGAATGAACAAATTGTTTGCGATCGCGTTTGTGCTGATCGCCAGTGCTCTTATTCAACAAACGTCGGCCCAACAGTATTCGCATCGCCCCAAGGCCGCGGCGTTCGCCCAGCAGGGCAGTTCGAATGCCGCCGCGACTACCGTGTTTAATGGCGGCCGGGATCTAATCGACGACGCGCAGTGGGCCAAAGCTGAAGAAAAGTTTGCGCAGTACATCTCGGCCTATCCCAAGGAAAAGAATCTTGATGCGGCGATGTACTGGATGGCCTATGCGCAATCCAAATTGAGGAAGTTCGAAAAATCAAAGGACACGCTGCAGAAGCTTCTGAAGACCTACGAAAAGACCGTTTGGAAGGAAGATGCCGAGCTGTTGCTGGGGCAACTCCCGACCAACATCGCGGTCAAAGTTGATCCGGTCATTGTAGATATCGATAAGGCAGTGGCCATCGCGCCGGTCGCGGTAGCGGTCGCTCCGCCGCAGGATCCAATCCGCGCGCAAGAGATGCAGGAGAGGATTGCTGAGCAACAGGCCCGCGCAATCGAGAGACAAAAAGAAGCTCAGGAGCGGATGCAGGAACGTATTCAGGAGGCCCAGGAAAGAGCGAAGTCGTACAGCCTCTACGTCGATGGTAAAGGCGGGGGCCTGGGCATCGGAATCGGCGACGGTGAGGGACGCGACGACGACCCGTGCGAATTCAAGATCGTGGTGCTGCAGGCCCTGGTTGAAAGCGATCCGCAGCGCGGCCTGACGGTCGCAAATGACTGGCTGAAACCCGGGTCAACACAGACGCCAACTTGCCGAAGGGCCGCGCTCAGGCTGCTAGGCCGTCACGGCGGCAAGGCCGCATTGCCCACGATTCTTAACATCGCGCAAACCGAAACCGATCTAAAAGTTAAGACCACCGCGATTTCACTTCTGGGCTCCTCGAACGACGAGTCCGTGGTGAGTGCCCTTCGCGATTTCGCGCTCAATTCACCGCAGACCGAAGTCGTAGAAGCCGCGCTCTATGCGCTCAGCCAGCATACCAGCCCGCAAGCGCTCAACGCTCTGACAGACATCGCGCTGAGCACCAAGCCCGTAGCGGTTCGTAAGACCGCGATTCGTAGTATTTCAAGTCGACCTGGCGAGCCGGCGGTGGATGCGATGTTCAAGATTTACGATTCAACTCAGGACCTGGAAATCCGCAAGAGCGTGGTTTCCGGTTTTGGCAATCGCAAGAGCGAACGCGCCGGCGCAAAACTGACTGAAATTGCGCGCGGCTCGGACAATGTCGAGTTGCGCAAGGTCGCCATCAGCGCCATCGGACGGCGCGGTGGCGTAAACGCCGTCGATATGCTCATGGGTCTCTTCGATACCGAAAAGGATGAAAGCATCAAAGACCAAATCATGAATGCCCTCGCGAGCTCGCAGGATAGGAAGGTTACGATGAAGTTGATCGAAATCGCGAAAAATCCCCAGACACCAATTGAACGCCGTCGTCGCGCGATCATGCTGTTGAGTAGTCGCAAGGATCCCGCGGTGATTGAGTATCTCGAAAGTCTCTTAAGACAGTAACGGCGCTCAAGATTCAACGCTGACACTTAGAGTTGGGCCCTTGGGCCCAGCGCGGGGCGGGGAAGCAACCCGCCCCAAAAACGAACTCACGTTCCAACCTCAGAACGGAGGACCGCAGTGTATAAGTTCGAAAGAATTCTATTCGCGATAGTGTTTGCCACGACGCTCGCAGTCAGTGCGAATGCGCAAACGAAAAACTTCACGCCGGTTGAAGGCGCGACTCTCAAGGCAAAGCTCGACAATGCGGTCGCCCAGGGGCGCGCGCAGGGTCGCTTCTGGGTCGGATATCAATTTGAAGTGCGGCCGGGCGTGGGCATCGATTTCGAGATCGTCACTCCCGGCGGAACCATTTCGATTTCCAACGATGGCTGGTCGACGATGGACGACCCGCGCTACGAAACGCGCGAGTTAGGCTTCTTCCTTTTCTATGAGGGCGAGCGCGACAGGTTTACCCGCGCGGAAATTTACAACCTGCGGCGGGAACATCAATTCAGCAACTACCCGGTTTACTGGGCCGGCCGCGCCACTAATGAAGAGAGTCTGAATTACTTGAAGTCGATCGTGGATGCGTCCGCGACCGACGTCAACCGGTTGATGGATCGGGCAGCCTTCGCGATCGCTTTGCACGACGATGCCCGCGTGGAATCGATCCTTACCGAGATGATTCGTAAGCCGGCGCCCGAGTCGATTCGAAATCGGGCGATTTATTGGCTGGGATACACGGCTGAGAGTCAGGCCAAAAACAATCTGCTGGCAGAGATCGTGCGTAACGAACGTGAACCGACTGAGGCGCGCGAGCAGGCAATGTCAGCGCTGGCCATGAGCAAAGCGGCCACCACGCTGCCATTACTCGTGACCATGTACGAGACGATGACCTTGCGAGATATCAAACGTCGCGCATTGAACGGCATTTCGCGCAATGACAATCGCGACGGCGCCGCAACTTATCTGATTCGCGTGGCTGAAAATGATAGGGACCTCGAGCTGCGCAAGAGCGCGATCGCGAATCTGGGTCGCGTCGCCGGTGGAAAGAGTCTCGCGGTTTTGACCACGACACTCGACTCCAGTCCGGAGGTCGAATTGCAAAAGACAGCAGTGCAGGCGATTGGCCGCCGCCCAAAGGACGAAGCCATTCCGATTCTGATTCGCACGGCACGCAATCATCCCAACATCACGGTGCGCAAGCTCGCCGTGCAGGCGCTGGGCCACACGGGAGACGAGCGGGCCGCTTCGTTTTTAAATGAATTGCTCGCGAAATAACTGAAACGCATTCCGTCACCGACGAAGAATAGAGGGGGAAAATATGAGCGGAATAACGTGGAGAGTAGACGATTCCTTAACATCACAACAGGCCGTGAATTTCCTGCGCGACGAAGCGTTTGAAAGCCGGCTGAGTTCACTGCGTGAGGTTGCGATTGAGCTCTTGAACGCTGTCGAATCTCTCAAAACTACACCCGACAACGGTCATCATTCGCTGAAGCTGCATGATGAAGTGCGCAAGTTTGAAACAGACTTGATTCGCACGGCGCTCATCAGGACCGGAGGAAATCAATCACGAGCAGCGCGCCTGCTGGGCGTGAAGCACACCACGCTGAACGCGAAGATCAAGCGCTACGGATTGGCCCCGGCGGTTCAGAGCAGTGAAAACGAAGGCCTGCGGCGCGAAGAAAGAGCTGCCTGAAGAATTAACAACACTTAACAAAAGTTTTCCACCGAACCGGATTAACATTTTCTCTGGCGGTAACGTCTTAGAGGCGGAACCTTGATTGACGTTGCCGCCATCGTACGAAATCAATTTCCAATTCATTAGATCGAAATACAAGCTGTGATAAAGAACTTAGTCTTTGCCTTAATTTTAATCGTGTTTGCAGTGACGCCTTTGTCGGCCCAGCCGGCGCCGGCGCCCAGCGCCAGTCCGTCCGCCGCGGCTAAACTTGCGCCCGCCGGCAAGCGAACAGTCGTGGTCCCGCCTGAGAAAGCTCAGCCGGTGCGCATGCCCAAGTTTGAAAAGCCTCCCGCAATCGACGGTAAGCTCGATGACGAAATCTGGAAGAGCGCGGCCGTCCTGAAGGACTTCGTTCAGACTCAGCCCGGCGACAACATCGCGCCCACGCAGCAGACCGAAGTGCTGCTGGGATATGACGCAAAGTTTCTCTACGTGGCCTTCCGCTGCTTTGACGAGCCGGACAAGGTTCGCGCCACGCTCTCGAAACGCGACAACATTTGGAACGACGATTACGTCGGCATTCTCTTCGATACTTTCAACGACGGCCGCAAGGCCTACGAATTCGATTTCAATCCTTTTGGAATTCAGGCGGACGGCATCTGGACCGACGGCCAGGGCGAAGACTTCAATCCCGATATTGTGATGGAGTCGAAGGGCGTACTGACCACTGACGGCTGGACCGTTGAGGTTGCGATTCCGTTCAAGTCGCTGCGCTATGTAGCCGGAAAAGACAAACTTTGGGGCGCGCATTTCTGGCGGCGCATCAAGCGGGCCAACAACGAACTGTCGATGTGGATGCCGATGAATCGCGACATCTCGAGTTGGCTGGCCCAGGAAGGACACCTGTCGGGCCTGGAAGGAATTTCGACGGAGCGAACTTTGGAATTGATTCCAAGTTTGACGTTGTCTGAGACCGGCAAGCGCAAACCCAGTTATGTCCCCGTAGCCGCCGGCGTGCTCGATCCCGGTCGCATGGTAAACGAGCCGGTCAAATTCGATCCGGGTCTGACAGGAAAATACAGCATCACGCCAAACGTGACGCTGGATTTTGCGATCAATCCTGACTTTGCCCAGGTCGAATCCGATCAATTGGTCGTCACCGCGAACCAGCGATTCCCAATTTTCTTTCCTGAGAAGCGGCCTTTCTTTCTCGAAGGCATCGACATTTTTTCTACGCAGATCGCCGCCGTCCACACGCGCGCGATTATCGATCCTGATGTCGCGGTGAAACTCACCGGCAAAATAGATCGCAATACGTTCGGTCTGCTGGTCGCCTCGGACAACGGTCCCGGAAATTTTAGTGCTGAAGAAAGACTGACTGCGAACCCGCGATTTGTCGACAAGAACGCCTCGATTGGCATCCTGCGTTTGAAACACGACATTGGTAAGAAGGATTCGTTCGTCGGCTTCCTGGGCACTGCTTACAAGTTCGTCGACCGGTACAACTATCTGGGCGGATTGGACGGGCGGCAACGAATTGATAAGCAGACAACTTTCATGTGGCAGTTTTTGGCGACGCGGACTCGCCGTTCGTTCTTTGATCCTGATGTGGGGAGATCGATTGATAGTCCCCGCAACGGCTTCATCTATGCCGTGAACCTCGACAAGTCCGGGCGGCATTTTGGCTACAACGTCTCAGGCGTGGGCCGGACACTTTATTACCGCGCGGACGTGGGCTTTAACCGGCGCGCGAACTCGAACAGTTACAATGTGTTCACCCGCTACAACTCCGAGCCGAAACCCAAGGCACGTCTGATTTCCTGGCGCGTCTATAACGCCTTCGGCACCAGCTTTGATTGGCAGGGACGCTCGCAGAACTTCAACAATGAATCGCAGGCGCAACTGAGTTTTCCGAAGCAGACTTATTTAGGCTTCGGCGTGGACTACGGTTACGAGCGAGTCCTGGAAGAAGAGTTCGGGCCGCGGCGCACGCCCGCTCTGAACTGTCTCCTCATCAACAACTGCACCTTCTTTGGGCCCGACAGCGAACGATCGAGCCCGAATCGCGGAGTTTACTTTTTTGCCGGCTCGACGCTGAGCAAGAAGTACAGCTTCGAGATGTTCGGTAATCGGCGTTGGAATGATTTCGATTTTGATTTTGGCGCGGGGCCCAAATTCCCGCGCGTGAGTCCGCCCGCATTACTGCTGGGCCAGGGAGCGCCACTCGATCCGGGTCCCGGCGATTTCTTTCACTATGACGTTCGTTTCAATTGGGTTCCGATCAGCGCTTTGAATGCGAGCCTCAGTTATTCAAAAGACAAACTCCGGCGCAATGACACCGGACTGGTGGCGTTTAATTCAAACATCGTCTCGCTGCGCGCGACTTATCAGTTTTCGCGCTTTGTGTTTGCGCGCGGGCGAGTGGACTACGATTCGATTGCTGAGAATTACAAAGCCCAGTTTCTTTTTGGCTGGACGCCCAATCCGGGTACCGCTTTCTATGTCGGCTATAACGACGATCTGAACCGCAACGGCTACAGCCCATTCACGGGCCAGCTCGAACCCGGCTTCCGTCGTAATGGCCGCACGGTTTTCATCAAGATGTCTTACTTGTTCCGCAAGAGTTTTGGATGATGCGGTGTCAGAAGCCCGACCGTCAGGGAGGGCCAATTTATGAAACGCAGCCCTTGCTTACGCGCGGGCCTCTGACACAGTCGCAAAACAGGACAAGCTGAAACTTGAACTCTAAACCATTTGACTAAACTTTTTAGATACTAAGATGCGAATTGCAAACCTCTTTTTAACACTAATTATCCTGACGATTTTTTCTCTCCCGGTTTACGCGCACGTGCCGGACCAGAATGAAGTCGCGCGAGCAACTGCATCGCCGGCCGCCAGTCCCAAAGCGGACAAGCCAAAAACGAACGGCACGAGCGATAAACCAAAAACCGACAACGCCAAGACAGAAGCCGGAAACAACGGCAAAGCAGAAACCAAAAAATCCGACGCGCCTGCGGCCAAGGGCTCAGTCGTTTTGCCTCCGGAGAAAGCCAAGCCGATAACGATTCCACGTTTCGACAAAGCGCCCGTGATTGATGGCAAGCTCGATGATCCGGTGTGGCAGTCAGCCGCGGTCCTGAAAGATTTCTATCAGATTCAACCGGGCGACAATATTGCTCCTTCAAAGCCCACCGAGGTTTTGATTGGCTACGATCCAAAATTTCTCTACATCGCTTTCAAGGTGACCGACGAGCCGGACAAGATTCGCTCGACCGTGGCCAAGCGCGACAACATCTTCAATGACGATTACGTCGGGTTCATGCTCGACACCTTCAACGATCAGCGCAAAGCCTTTGAGTGTTTTTTCAATCCGCTGGGTATACAGGGCGACGGCATGCTCACCGAAGGTCGGGGCGAAGACTTCAGCGTCGATATTTTGATGGATTCGAAAGGTGTCATTCACGAGACCGGCTGGAACGTCGAGATTTCTATTCCCTTCAAGTCGCTGCGTTTCGAAGCGGGCAAGGGAAAGCTCTGGGGCGCGCACTTCTTTCGCCGCATCAAGCGATTTGAAAACGAATTAGATTCGTGGATGCCGTTTAATCGCAGTATCTCGAGCAACCTGAGTCAGGAAGGGAAACTCACCGGGCTGGAAGACATTTCAATCGAGAAAATGCTCGAGATTATTCCCAGCGCGACGCTTTCGGAAACCGGCCGCTTCATTCGGTCTTTCTCGCCGGTCCCGGGAGTGGCCGATGTCGGGCGTATCCTTAACGAGCCGCTAAAGTTTGAACTCGGACTTACGGCGAAGTTCATTCCATCGCCGGGCATGACGATCGACCTGGCCATCAACCCGGACTTTGCGCAGGTTGAAGCCGATCAGATCGTGGTAACGGCGAACCAGCGGTTCCCGATTTTCTATCCCGAAAAGCGTCCTTTCTTTCTCGAAGGCATCGACGTGTTCAGGACGCCGGTCACGATCGTGCACACCCGCTCAATTGTCGATCCGGACATTGCCGTTAAGACTACCGGCAAGCGTGGCCGAAACACCTTTGGACTCATGGTGGCCAGCGATAATGGCCCCGGCAATTTGAGTGCTGACGATCGCAGCGCGCTCAGTCTTTGTTTGGAACGGAGGGCGGCTACCCGTTTGTCGTTCGATCCACGGGTGACCATCCCCAACGCCGTGTGTAACAACGAACGATTCCTCGATAAGAATGCTTACATCGGAGTGCTGCGACTGAAGCGCGATGTCGGCAAAGAAAACACGATCGGGTTGCTGGCGACCAGCTACAACTTCATCGAGAAGCACAACCAGGTTGGCTCGATCGATGGGCGCTTCCGTTTGAACAAGGAAACTACGGCTACGTTCAACCTGATTGGCACGACCTCGCGGAATTTTTTCTTTGACGCGAACGAGGGTAAGACCAGGTACCGCACGGGAAACGGTTTTGGCTATTCGGCTGACTACAACGTCTCAGGCCGTAACTGGGGTTGGGAAGTCTACAGCGAAGGATTTACCAAAGATTACCGGACCGACGTCGGCTTTGTGCAACGCACCAACTCGAATTTTACCTTTGGTTTCGTGCGCTATAATTCCGAGAAGCATCCGAAGCGAAAGATCATCTCGTATCACCTGCACAACTTCACCCATATTGATTACGACTGGCAGGGTCGCCTGTACATTTGGGAAACCGAGAACCTCGCCGAGCTTTCATTGCCCCGCAACAGCTATGCAGGCGTTTGGTGGGAGCCTGCCTATGAGCGTCTCTTCGAGCATGAATTTGGTCCGACCCGTGCTGCTCGCGCGTGCGATCCGTTCAAGAATTGTACGTTCTACGGGCTGGACAATGAGCGTTCCACGAACAAACATCATATTTCCTTTTACGCCGGGTCGACGCCGAGCAAAACCTGGCAGTTCAATGGACAATACACTTACCGCTTCGGCCATTTCGATCTGGATTTTGGGAACGGCCCCAAATATCCACGAGTAAGTCCCGCGGCGCTGCTGCTCGGACAACGTGCTCCGCTCGATCCGGGCCGCGGTGGGTTGCTCCAGATCAGCGGTGGAGTGGCATATCAACCAACGAACGAACTGCGCATGTCACTCAATCTCACGAAGCAAAAGTTGCGCAGATACGATACCGGGCTGGTTGCGTATGATGTGAACATCCTGACGTTCCGCGGCACCTATCAATTCACCAAGGCGACCTTTGCGCGCGCGATTCTCGACTATCAAACGATCAATTCACGCCTGCGCAGCCAGCTGCTGTTTGGCTGGACGCCAAGTCCGGGCACCGCTTTCTACGCCGGCTACAACGACGACATGCAGTACAACTTTCAGAATCCGATCACGGGTCAATTGTCGCCGGGCATGCGCCGCAACGGGCGGACGTTCTTCATCAAGGCTTCTTATCTCTTCAGAAAGAGCTTCGGGTGATAATTCGGAACGCAAGTTGACGGCTTGCGGATGCATATCTCCCTCTCGCGCTGTGAGGGTTGCGGCGCAGGTTGAAAGCTATCGCGACTTAAGAAGTTTCTTGCACTTGGGCCTTACTGCTCTGCTCGTTTCACTTTACGATTCTCTGCGCCTACGCTTCTTGCTCTTCTCCCCGTTTGTGGCAATATTCGCAACGACTTTTTCCTAAGCTCTCTACGCATTGTGCGGAGTCGCTAGGCTCATAAAGCAGACGTCGAAGGGAGGGACAACCAGCCCTTCAGAAGATCGCGCCACTCATTCATCAGCTTCGCGGCGAGCGGGTGATTCTTGATTCGGACCTGGCCCGGATTTACGGAGTGTCAACGAATCGGCTAAATGAACAGGTCAAGCGAAACGCCGATCGGTTTCCAGAGGACTTTGCTTTCCGCCTCAATAAGGACGAGACGGCGAACTTGATATCGCAAATTGCGATATCAAGTTCGCAACATGGTGGCAGACGAAAGGCGGCTTTAGTATTCACTGAGCATGGCGCGATCATGGCTGCGAATGTACTGAACAGCAAACAAGCTGTTCAAATGAGTGTCTTTGTCGTGCGCGCATTCGTTAAGTTGCGTGAAACGCTGGTCTCACATAAGGAGCTGGCCGATAAGTTGACGGAGCTGGAGCGGACTGTGGGCACGCATGACAAGGCGATCAAATCGATCATCGCGGCCATTCGAGGATTAACCGCGACACGACCAAGGCAGAAGCGACGTGCGATTGGCTTTCGCGCGAAGGATGACGCGCAGACGGGCACGCAACCAAAACAACTCGCACGACGCGGAAGGAAAAAATAGAGTCGCAGAATAGCAGTCCGAACACCAGCATGGCTCTTCATGTGATGCATAAAATCCTTGCGGTCGAAGTCGATAAATGATATCAAACTGAGGCTATGAAGAAACTTTTTATCGCCGCGATATTTTTGACGTCCGTCCTCGCAATGACGGCCTCGGCTCAGCCGAGAAGGTCGGACGTTCACTCTGGGATTACTTACCCAGCCAGGACGGAAAACATTCCGGACGGTCCTAAACTTGCGACGGTCTCAGGGAGCGGCGATGTCTCGTTCGAAGGACGAATAGTTGCGGCTAATCTCACGGAGAATAGTTTTGTCGTCGAGCAGTCGAATAATCAAAGGCGGTTCGCCATTCCTCTCAATTCAAAGACCAAGCTCAGCGCCGACAAAGGAATTCAATTAGCGAGTAGTAGGCCAGTCTTCGGCGACTTTAAGCCGGGACAGCTCGTGAAGGTCACCTACACTTTCGGCCCAAGAATTCTTGAAGTGCGACTGCGCAGGGACAAAAGCGGCGGCAAGGTGAAACCGGTACCAACTTCCAATGAGAAAAATCGCCCGGCCCAGAGCTAATGACCGGGTAAACGTCTGCTTCACGCCAATCTCTTAACAACTCTTTACAAACAAAGACGAACTAATCCCTGCCCGGCTGCGTAAAATGGAACATGCGGCCGGGCAGCGGCGTCTTAGTTTCTGAGCATCATAAGGTCGGGCCAAGATCAGTTGTAACGCAAACTGTTAGTTTGCACGCAAGCATAAAAACCTAAGATTCCAGGCAAGCTGACAGCTTGCATTTCCAAAATCGTAGTTCAGACACGCAAGCCGCCAGCTTGCGTTGCATCAATGGACAAACAGAAGATGTTTCCGAAGCGATTCACCGCGCTAGGATGGCTACTGTGCTTGTGCGCAGCGGTCGCAGGTCAAACACCATCATCCACACACGAAAAGAAACCAACTGCTAACGCGGCCAAGGCTGTGATCGTCCTCCCCCCGGAAAAGGCCAAGCCGGTCGTCGTGCCTCGTTTTGATAAAGCCCCGGCGATTGACGGCAAACTCGACGATGAAATCTGGAAGACCGGCGCGGTCTTCAAAGACTTCTATCAGACGAACCCCGGGGACAACATCGCGCCATCAAAGCCGACCGAAGTAATGATGGGCTACGATTCGCGGACCTTGTATCTCGCCTTTCATTGTTACGACGAGCCCGACAAAGTGCGGGCGACCGTTGCTAAACGCGACGAGGTTTTCGATCAAGACAACGTGCGCGTTTACCTGGACACGTTCAACGACCAGCGGCGGGCCTACATCCTTGGTTGGAATCCGCTTGGAATTCAGGCCGACGGGATCATGAACGAAGGCTCCGGCACCGACTTCAGCGTCGACATAGTAATGGAGTCGAAAGGCACGATGACCAGTGACGGCTGGACGCTCGAGGTGGCGATTCCTTTCAAGTCGCTGCGTTACGAAGCCGGCAAAGGAAAGCTTTGGGGCATTCAGATCCTGCGCAACATCGATCGGTTTAATGATGAGTTTGATTCGTGGATGCCGAACTCGCGCGACATCTCTTCGACCTTAAGCCAGGCTGGACACATCACCGGACTCGAGAACATTTCGACCGAAAGAACTTTGGAGATTATTCCGAGCGTGACGGTTTCCGAAACCGGTAGGCGTGTAAGCGCATTGACTCCGGAGATGCTCGCCGCCGATCCATTCAGAATCGATCCGGGGCGCATGCTAAATCAACCTCTTAAATTTGACATGGGCGTGACCGCGAAGTACAGCCTCACGCCCACGGTTACTTTAGATCTGGCGGTGAATCCCGACTTCGCTCAAGTCGAGGCCGACGCCACCGTGGTGACGGCCAACCAGCGCTTTCCGATTTTCTTTGAAGAGAAGCGCCCGTTCTTTCTCGAAGGCATTGATATTTTCCGCACACCAATTCAGGCAGTGCATACGCGGGCGATCGTCGATCCGGATGTGGCGGTGAAACTATCAGGCAAACGTGGGAAGAATAGTTTTGGAATTCTTCTGGCCAGTGATAATGCTCCGGGTAATTTTAGCGAAGACGAGCGACTCGACCTGAGCAATTTGCCGGCAATCGAAAGATTCGTGGACAAAAATGCCTACGTCGGAATTTTGCGGGTAAAGCGTGACATCGGAAAACAATCGTATCTGGGCCTGTTGATGACCAGCTACAACTTCATCGAGAAGCATAATCAGCTCGGCGGTATGGACGGCCGGTTCCAGCTTAGCAAGCAAAAGTTTTTCACATTTCAAGTGCTGGGTTCGACGTCGCGTCGCTGCTTTTCTGGGCCGGAGCTGGATGCGCATCGACCGGGGCCGTCTGACGGATGCTTCGTAGGCTACACGTCGCCCGGCAGCAACGTGCCCCGACGAACCAACAACTACTACCGCACCGGCAACGGGCTGGCTTACCGTTGGAGTTACAACCGCGACGGACGCCATTTTTATTACGGCGCCAACGGCAATGGGCAAACGCAGGACTATCGAGCCGATCTTGGGTTCACGCGCCGGCTCAATACCAATTTCGAAGGCGGCTATCTGGGATACAGCTCTGAGCCAAAGCCAAAGAAGACACTAATCAACTGGAATTTCAACGACAACTTCGGCATGAACTTCAATTGGCAGGGTCTGAGTCAGAATATGTACCACGAGTCCAGCGGCAATCTGAATTTTCAGAAAAATACTTATTTAGGGTTTGGGACGGGGCAGGGATACGAACGGTTATTCGAAGAAGAATTTGGACTAAAACGTACGGCGACGCATGCCGGCGCCTTTTTTGGACCGCCGGAGCGGTCGACTAAACAATACTCCGTGTATTTTTACGGTGGCACGAGACCAAGCCAGAAGTACTCGTTCAACTTCTGGTTCAGTCAGAACTGGAACTCTTATGATTTTGATTTTGGCGCGGAGCCGAAATTCATTCGCGTGAGTCCGGCGGCGCTGGCAAATCCTGGCGCGGCGCTCGATCCCGGACCCGGAAAAGCGATGGACTGGAATTTCAATATTGGTTACCAGCCGACCAAACCACTGAACATGTCGTTCAGTTATTCTCAGAGTAAGCTGCGGCGTAACGACACCGGCCTGCTCGCTTTTCAGGACGACATCTACTCATTTCGCGGGACGTATCAGTTCAGCCGCTTTGTATTCGCCCGCGCACGCATCGATTACGACACGTTGTCTTCCAACGCGCGCGGACAATTCCTGTTTGGTTACACGCCCAACCCGGGCACCGCTTTCTACGTCGGATACAACGACGATCTGACTTACAACGGCTCGAATCCATTCACCGGTCAGCCTGAGCCGGGTCTGCGCCGCAACGGCCGCACGTTCTTCATCAAGATGTCCTACCTGATCCGGAAGAGCTTTGGCGGATAAAGCGTAATACCTGTCCCAGAGACACAGATGGTGATTCGCAGGACAGGACTGCGATGACTTAATATGATCGTCTCGTCGGTAGTGTCCCAGATGTGCGGATGAGGTCAGTACCGGGAGCGGTAGCGACCGGGTAAAGGCTTTCTGTAATCAACCGTGACCCGGTCGCTACCGCTCCCGGTACTGACTGCGTCTCCCTGACTCTGTGGCAATTCCAGAAAGAAGGATTCAAGTGGAAAAACCTGCACCAACCGATTACCTGATCGAAGATCTACTGAAACGACGTTGGAGTCCGCGCGCCTTCTCTGACGCGCCGGTCGAACCGGACAAACTCTGTAGTTTGTTCGAGGCTGCGCGCTGGGCGCCCTCGTCATTCAATGAACAGCCCTGGTCATTCATCCTCACGATCAAGGAGCACGCGGAGGAATATGCGCGACTGCTGAGTTGCCTGGTAGAGAAGAACCAACAGTGGGCGCAGCTAGCACCCGTCCTGGCCGTGTCGGTGGCCAAGCTGAATTTCGATCATGGCGGCAAACCGAATCGACACGCATTTCACGATGTTGGTCTGGCGATGGGAAACCTGCTGGTCGAAGCGACCGCGCTCGGGTTGGTGGTCCATCAAATGGCCGGCTTTTCACCAGATAAGGTGCGGCTGGCCTTCGGCGTGCCCGAGGGCTTCGAACCGGTTGCCGCCATGGCCATCGGTTATCCCGGCCCACCCGAGATCTTGCCTGAGCAGTTTCGTGAACAGGAATTGGGTCCGCGAAAGCGAAAACCGATCAGCAGCTTCGTGTTTGAAAACAATTGGGGCGAGCCCGCGGCCCTGGGGCTGCGACCACCCGGCGAGCTCGAGTCTCAAACGCACGGCAACCACTGATTTTACAAACAATTTACATGCGCGGCGCGTAACTGGCGCGCGCCGCAAGGCGTCTTAACTATCAGCATGTTAAACTGTTTCCTCGCTCGACTTTTAATCGAAATGTCCTTATTTCATCGGGGTCAAGCTTCGAAATTAATCGCGCTGGGTGTCGGCGCAGCTTCTTTGCTGTTCCTGGTATCCTGCAAGAGCGACTATCCATCTTCTGGAAGGGCCGCCGGCACTGACAACAAGTCTCAACCTCGTCCAGTCAAAACCGTAAAGGTAACCGAGTTGCCTATCGGACAGACGGTCACGGTCAACGGCAACCTGCTCGCTTACGATCAAACTACCGTCGGGGTGAAGGTTCCCGGCCGGCTGCAATCAATCAACGTCGACATCGGCACCGTGGTGCGCAAGGGCCAGGCTATCGCGCAGCTCGAACAGTCGGATTACAAATTGCGCGTGCAACAGTCCGAAGCATCTTTGGCCCAGGCGCGGGCGCGCCTCGGTTTAAATCCGGACGGCACGGACGATCGCGTGAGCGCCGAACAGACCGGCACCGTGCGACAAGCGAAGGCCGTGCTGGATGAAGCTAAAGCCAAACGTGATCGCGCAGAGAGATTGGTTCGCGAAGGCATCGTGCCGCGCGCCGAATGGGACACGGTCGAGTCGGAATACAAAGTGGCGCAGAGCCGTTACCAGGACTCGTTGGAAGAGATTCGCAATCGCCAGGGATTGCTGGCCCAAAGACGCTCTGAGCTTTCGTTGGCAAAACAACAACTCGCCGACACAGTTGTTTATTCACCGATGTCCGGAGTGGTCCAGGAAAAGCAAGCCAGCCCCGGTGAGTACCTTGCGGCCGGCGCCCCGGTTGCCGTGATTGTTCAGATTGATCCGTTGCGGCTGCGCGTTGAAGTTCCCGAACGCGAATCGCACGACGTGCGCAGCGGGCAGAGCGTGCGCGTGACCGTCGAAGGCGATCCGGAATCGTATCTCGGCTACATCAAACGCTTGAGTCCGACGATTAGTCAGCAGAATCGCGTACTGGCAGTGGAAGCCGACGTACGCAACAGCGGTCGCTTGAGGCCCGGCGCTTTTGTGCGCGCTGAAATCATCACCGATCAAACCAGCACTGCGGCGACGGTTCCGGCCGGCGCGATCGTGACTTTTGCCGGCATCGAAAAAGTGATCACGGTTGAAGGCGGCAAGGCGGTCGAAAAACCGGTGACGACCGGACGCCGCGGACCGGATTGGGTCGAGATCAAATCCGGAGTCAGCGTCGGCCAGAGCGTGATTGTGAATCCAGGGAATTTGCAGTCGGGGATGGCAGTGACGGTGACGGAGTGATCGGCGGAGAAAGGCAAGGAAAGATGTCACAGCAGTTACCGGAAAGCGCAGCAGCATTCTCACGACTCCCCTTACGGTTGAACAGCGCCTTGAACTCATCGGCGAGCTTTGGAACAGCATCCCCGATTCAGTGGACGCTTTACCTTTGTCCGATTGGCATCGAGAAGAATTGGAACGAAGATTGGCCGCGGCCGACGCCCAGCCTGAAGCAGCCATTCCGTGGGAAGTTACTAAGAAGCGACTTCGTAAAGAATCATGAGTCTGAAAGTTGTACTCAGACCTGAGGCCGAGGCTGATTTACTTGAGGCGCATGAGTGGTATGAGGAGCAACAAGCTGGATTGGGCGAGGCGTTTTCGGATGCGGTTGAGGCGGCGATCACCAGAATAGAAACGATGCCGCAGATGTATGCGATAGTGTTGCGTAACGTGCGACGCGCAAAGCTGCGAGAGTTCCCTCATCTTATTTGCTGTTCGACGATCGAATCGAAGTGATAGGTGTATTGCACGGCAGCCGTAACCCAAAGCTTTGGCGAAGGCGAATTATTTAGAACCAGAACATGCAGAAGCTCGCTGAAATTTGTATCCGACGTCCGGTCTTTGCCGCGATGATTATTTTGTCGCTGGTAGTAGTCGGTGCGGCCAGTTATTTCAAGCTGGGCGTCGATCGCTTCCCGTCCGTCGACGTGCCGACGGTCAGCGTGCGCACAGGTTTGCCCGGCGGCTCGCCTGAAGAAGTGGAATCGCTGGTTAGCCAGCCGATCGAAGATATCATCAACACGGTCGATGGAATTGACGAGCTGCGTTCCGTCTCGAGCCAGGGCCAGTCGTTCGTCATCGCTACTTTCAAACTCAATCGCGATATCGAATCAGCCGCGCAGGATGTTCGCGATCGGGTCAGCACGCTGGGCCGCAGACTTCCCGACGACGCCACGCCTCCGGTCGTACAGAAATTCGATAACGACAGCACTCCGGTGGTAACCATCTCGCTTTCCGCTAACCGGTCAATTCGCGAACTTACTGAATTGGGCGACAAGATTGCGCGCGTGCAGCTCGAGCGCGTGGGTGGAGTCGGCGAAGTCCGCGTCGTGGGTGGATTGCAACGCGCCATTAATATTTGGATCGATGCTGAACGACTGGCCGCCTACCAGATTCCCATCACGACAATTCGGCAGGCCCTGCAAAGACAGAACGCAGACGTTCCCGGCGGCAACCTGAACACCGGACGCGAAGAACTGGTGTTGCGCACGCTCGGCCGTTTTCCCGATGCGCGGGCGTTTGAAGATCTGGTGATTGCGAATATCAACGGCGCGCCGGTTCGTCTGCGCGACGTAGGCCGCGTCGAAGATGGGACTAAGGAACAAAGATCCGTAGCGCGTCTCAACGGCGTGCCGACGGTGACGCTCGAGATTCGTCGCCAGTCAGGTTCGAATACGATCGAAGTCATTAACGGCATCAAGGCACAGTTGCCGCGAGTCGCCGCGCAACTTCCCAGCGACGTCAAATTGGAAGTGATTCGCGATCAGTCGCGCTACATCGAATCGGCGCTGCATGAAATTCAGAAGCACTTGATCCTGGGCAGCATCCTGGCGAGTCTCGTCGTTCTGCTTTTCATGCGGTCATGGCGCTCGACCATCATCGCCGCGGTCGCCATCCCTTGTTCGTTGATTTCCACTTTTGGAATGATGCGCGCGCTCAACTTCACCTTGAACAGCGTGACGATGCTGGCCCTGGTATTAATGGTGGGTGTCGTCATTGACGACGCGATTGTCGTACTCGAAAACATCTTTCGCTTCATTGAAGAAAAACGCATGCCGCCGAAAGAGGCGGCGAAAGAAGCCACGCGCGATATCGGCCTGGCCGTGCTTGCGACCACCCTTTCGCTGGTTGTGATCTTTCTGCCGGTCTCGTTCATGTCGTCGATTTCCGGCCGCTTCCTTTATCAGTTTGGCATCACTGCCGCAGTGGCGATTATGGTCAGCCTCCTGGTTTCATTCACGCTGACGCCGATGATGAGTTCGCGCCTGATCAGCGTAAGAGACGCCGGCGGTCATGGAAACGCGGCATCTCGCCGGGGCTTCTATCACTGGCTCGATGCGTTTTATTCCCGCGTCCTGGCTTTCTCGATGCGGCATCGCCTGGCGGTCTCAGTCATTTCGCTGGCGGTCATATTCTCCACGGTGCCGCTCTACCGCGCGGTGAAGCAGGAGTTCATCCCGACGAATGTTGATGAGGCCGAGTTTGAAGTGAGCATTAACGGCCCCGAAGGAACGAACATGGCCGTGATGAACGACGCCATGACCGAGATCGAGAAACAGATACTTTCGACTCCGGGCGTGCGAATGGTTCTGTCGAACGCGGGGGGATCCTTCCTTGGTGGCTTGAACCAGGGTGGAGCTTACGTGCGGATCGCGCCGCACGAAGAACGCACGCTTTCCTTCGGGCGGATCTGGACAGAGACGCTGAAAGGAAATCCGTTCAAGGCTTTTCGCGGCAACTACACGCAACAGGACGTGATGAGCGAAGTTCGTAAGCGGTTGCAGAAATTTGCGCCGATGCGCGCCGGCGTGCGCAACGGGCAGGCTTTTAATTTCGGCGCTGGGGGACGAAACGATATCGACTTTGTGTTGCGCGGGCCTGAAATCGTCAAACTCTCGGAGTACGCCGAAGAGTTGGGCACGCGGGCGGGGAAACTGGGCGGCATCGTGGACATTGATACTACGCTGAAACTCAATAAGCCCGAATTGCGAGTCAAGATTGATCGAGCGCGCGCCGCTGATTTGGGCGTGGATACTTCGGACATTTCCAGCAATCTGCGCTTGATGGTGGGCGGAGAGGATCAGGCATCGAGATTCCGCGATGAAACGATCAATGAAGATTACGACGTGCAACTTCGATTGAGCGAACGCGATCGTTCCGATCCGGAAACCGTCTCGAGACTTTACGTTCCGTCGTCCCGTGGAGGATTGGTGCGCCTTGATAATCTGGTGCAAATCACGCGCGAGACCAGCCCTTCGCGCATCGATCACCTTGATCGAGAAAGACAAGTTTCCTTGCGCGCCTCGATCGCTCCCGGGTTTGCACTCGCCGATCGTATTCAGGCGCTGCGTGGCGAGGTTACGCGCATGAATCTGCCGGCGGCCTACACGACCACCGTGGCGGGCCGGGCGCGAGAGCTGGAACGGACTTTCACTGAGTTTCTTTGGGCCTTTTTGCTCTCGATTATCTTCATGTACATGATTCTCGCGTCGCAATTTGAGAGCACGGTACATCCGGTCACAATCCTTTTGAGCCTGCCCTTGTCGATGCCGTTCGGTTTGCTTTCGCTTTGGCTTACCGGCGACACGCTGAACCTTTATTCGGCGCTGGGCCTGCTCGTTTTGTTCGGGGTCGTTAAGAAGAATTCAATTCTGCAAATCGATCACATGAATAATCTGCGGGCCATGGGCATGGAACGCGCGCAGGCGATTATGCAGGGAAATCGCGATCGACTCCGGCCGATTCTGATGACCACCCTGGCGTTAGTCGCCGGCATGTTGCCGTTGGCCTTAGGCACTGGCCCGGGCGCAGAAGAGCGTCGATCGATTGCCGTGGTGGTTATCGGCGGACAGACTTTATCGCTGTTGCTCACCCTGATTGCGACACCGGTCGCCTATTCGTTGCTCGACGACATGCGTTCGACTGCGGGATGGCGGCGTTGGGCCGGCGCGGTCGGCAGAATGACCGCTCCCGTCACCGGTATCGTGCGGCGCCTGTCGCCGACGCGACACGGTGAAACCGCAGTAGAAACAGAACCCGCGCCACCCGTACACGCCCTGAAGACCGACGACTAGATGAGGTCTTCACGAAGCGCCCAAGGCGCGGAATGCAAAAGCCTGGGGCAACGCCCCAGGGTAATCGCCGAATTAAGTCCCGAAGCGCTGAATGCGCGGAATCAAGTTTCAATCCCAAACATACTCTTCATCGTAGTCGATGCCGTAGGCTTTAAGAAACTTGCGGTATTCATCTTGAAAGGTCACGTGTCGATGATGGGCTTTCTGATTTCGGATATATTTCTTCAAGGTTTCTACGTTTGATTGCCCAATCGAAAACGCTCCATAGCCTCTTTGCCAGTGGAAGTTTCGAAACTCCCGCCCTTTTGTCTTGATCCACTTAGAAGTATTTGTTTTCACTTCCTCGACAACGTCTGCGATCGTGATGATGCGGGCCAGAGAAAAGAGAATGTGCACGTGATCACTCGTGCCGTCGATCGCCAGAGAGGGGGACTTCAGCTCACGGAAGATCTTTGCCATGTAAGGATGTAATTCCGTTCGATATCACTTGTGATGAAGGGTTCGCGGTTCTTTGTGCTGAAGACTAGATGGACCAAAATTGATGAGAGAGATGGAGGCATTTATTTCCTCCTAATTTATTCCGCGCTTTCAGCGCTTTGGGATAACTATCCGGCTCCTACCTGGGGCGTTGCCCCAGGCTTTTGCATTTCGCGCCCGTGGCCCTCATGAACTGACTCGGAAATTAATCCGATTCTAAACTGCCATTGACAAGCACGTCTTCTGTAAATACTTTTGCATGGCCTAAGTAGTCCTCAGGAAAGGATTAGAATGAATGGCTGCTCAAACGTCTAACGCGACGGGCGGAATTGACGCCCGGTTTTTCTTCGCTCTCCTGCTTTTGTTTGCGGTCTTGATTGCGTGTTCTCGCTCCGGAAAGAAGTGCACTGCAACGCTGAGCTATCAGGGAAAAACGTACGTCGGAGTTGGCAAATCGGAAGACGACGCCCAACACTTCGCCTGCAACAAGTACTGCCGCGAAGACGATCCTGAATACGAAGCCATGTACCGAATCTGGTTGGATTCGCCGGCGGGACGTAGCGCGGGACGACCTTCCAAGGAAGAGGCCATCTTCAAAGATAGGAGATTGCTGGATTATGTGACCAACACCTGCGCTAACAAGTGCGTGGCCTGGACCAAGGACGGAAAAGCAAAAGTCGAGACTAAGTGTGATTGAACAAGCGCCGGTTACTTGATCTGAAAGGTGGCCATGTCGGCAAGTGAATCGCCGATGATCGCGTACTCGCCCGGAGGCAGAACACCCGCCGGTCTTAATTCCATGTAGTTGACGAAGATGATTCTGCCCGGTCCCGCCTGCACCCGCAGGCGCTCCAGCATGCGATGTTTTAGCTTCAACGTGTCCTCATCGAAGGGCGCATAACCCTTGCGTCCTTTAATCACTGAGATCTTAAGTTCGCGATTCGATTTCCCCCTCGTAAGTCGCACCAGTTGATGCGGCGGTGGATCCATCTTGTCGGCCACGTAAGCATAGAAACGCAAGTTGTCGTTCGTGAGCACGGTTGCAGCCGTTGCGCCCTTGACGCGAACCTGCGTGATCTTGTCTTCGCGCGCCGGCACAAAGACGTTCAGCGAAACCAGGCCCGCTTCAAAAGGGAGAGGAAGAATTTGATTAGGGGCGGTGAGATAATAGATCCGGGTCAGGTCGTTGGGAGGTTCGGGAAATGGTTGTTGGCGAAGTGACTTTACATTGCCATGACTCGTCAACACCAAAACTTGAAAGCCGAGAATGATCGACGCGATTCTAAGGGTCTGCATGGCAAGCGGTATTAATGCTTCTTTCGCGAAGCGGCGCGCACGCTCGTGCGTGCTCGGTAAAGCTTTTCAGTGAATCCGCCTTCCTCAAGGAATGCTTTTTCCAGACTTGTAATCTGGCGGGCCAGCAAACTTGAGGCGACAGCAATTAGCGTCAGCACCCCATTGGCGGATATTTCTGCGTAGGTGGACGAAGTGGACGTCGTGGACATTGTGGACTGACTGAACGAAGCAGCCTTGGACCGCTGGGCCGTGTCCGAACCCTGTCCACCCTGTCCAGATCGTCCATCTTGTCCAATCCATCTGCGCACGTCACGCGCCCAAGCGGCTACCTCATCGGCGCTCTTCGGCCGCCGCGCGACCAAATCTGTACGCCGGGGATCGTTTCTCGCCCAAAGATCGAATCCACGTTGCCGCAGGAAGTCTTCATAGTCCAGCCGAAGTTCTTCCAGGCTTGCGCGAGCGACGTTCGTTAACTTGAGTTCGGTTTTCTTTGAGGTGGCGGAAGCCATACTACCTTCGGCAATGTTTTGGACACCGCTGCGGGCCGCTTGAACCATCTGATCATGCGTTCGCGTACGCTTCCCGATGTAACGATCACAAAACCTCACCGTCACGTCGTAAACAACTTGTGCTACCTGAAAGCCCTTGAGATGTCGATAACCGCCATGGACGGGAATTAGGCCGGGTCGTGCAGTGGGAGATTCGTCCATATTCACTTCGTAACTTGCAGCTCTTCCGGCATTTCTTCCGGCAGCGCCAAGACTTTCTCCCAACCGGAGTTGTCGGCGCGCATCTGCGCCGTCAAGTCATCGCGGAGATTCGTCAGTCGCTCACTCAAACTGCGCGGATAATTCTCCAGGTCGGGGAAACGTTTCATTTGATCGACGACAAAGGCCTTTTGTTTTTCAATCGAAGGTATTGGTGAATACTGGCCGTTCTTCCAGAAAGGCTCCAACAGGCGCTTGACGGTTGCGGCGCCGTGAATCTCGATCTGATCATCGTCCAATCCCGTGACGTCAGCGACGTAGTTTCCATCGCCGTCGATGCCGCGAAAGACCTGCAAGCATCCGGGTAGCGTCGTCTTGTCTAACGAGTTAGAAGCTTTCAGCGTTGGGAGCCCGTCGATCATGCACGCTTTGAAAATCACGCCCGCAACGTTTTTGACTTCGCTCGAGAGTTTGGTCCCGATTCCGAATCCGGCAGCGTCGGGAAATTCCGCGACAATCCGTTGGACCTTTTCCACATCTAGATCGCCGGTCAGGTTGGGCCGCAATCCGTGCAAACCGTTCGCTTCGAAAAATTCGAAACACCATTTTCCGAGTTCGGCGAGATCGCCAGAGTCTACGCGAAAACCTTTGAAAGCCCGGCGACGCGCGTCGGTCGAAGTCGCCGCCATCGCGGCGTGCACCGCACCCATGTAGACATCAATCGTGTCGAGCAAGAGCGTTGTGCCATTCGGATTCGCGTCCAGCCATCTTTCGAACGCCACCTGCTCAAAGTGTTTGGGCTGGCCCGTGCGCGGTTCGATTTCCGGCTCAGTTAGATATCGCTGATACGCCTGTTGCCAGTAATGCGCCTCGGTGCCGACCGCCGGGATATCCAGGCGATGCGCGGCTTCCATGTTCGAGGTGTCATTGAAACCGCCGATGAAAGCGTAAGTCGCAATGTCCACGGCGCGCTCGATGTCACCGTTGCGGCGCAGCGAAAAATCTGAGAGCCAACGATCGCCGGCGACCATGCGAAACTGCATCGCCACGCTGGCCGTCGTCATCGGCAAATCAAAAGCATGTTCGAATTTGATTTCCTGAGCCTGGGTGAGTCCGAACTTGCCGGTGATGTCGGCGACCGGCTGTTGCGGAAACATGATCGTGCCGGGCCGGACGGCGCGAATCATGCCGGCGAATTGGATGTCCTCGATTGCTTTGGCGAATCGCTGCAGGCCGCCGCGATCCTGTTCGAGGAAACGCAAACGCGGCCTATCGATTTGACTATCAACCAGCAAGCGAATCAGGCGCTCGTGACCCAGCACCGGAGCGAACGGCAACTTGCGTTGAGTGACGTAGAACGTCGCCATCATGTCGCTGAGCGGCTTGCCGTGAACGCGCGTGACGTCTTTATAAGACGCGTCGCCCATCGCGGCGTGATAGCGGTCGAGGTTCAGGGTTCCCATTTGCGCGTGATATTAACACGGGGCCGTAGCCCGACCGTTAGGGAGGGCGCTGATCTATGTTTGACGGTAAACGCCTTCCCTAACGGTCGGGCTACTGCCCCGTTCCCGCAGCCTTGGTCTCATCACCCACAATCTCAGCACCGGCCGTTCGCATCTCTTCGACGGCCTGCGCGCCATCATCAGGATTTACATTGACCGCCCGCATTGCGTCGGCCAGCGCTTTCACTTCAAATCCTTCACGCAACGCGTCCAGGACGGTGTGCTTGACGCAATAATCAGTCGCCAGTCCGCCCACCCAGACTTCCTTCACAGCTTTTTCTTTCAGCAGTTGCGCGAGGTTGGTCCCGTCGAATCCGGAATATCCATCGGCGCTTTCGTTCATTCCCTTGGAAATAATTGTGATTCGCGGATCGTCTGCCAGGGCCGGATGAAATTCCGCGCCGTGCGTTTCTTGCACACAATGAACGGGCCACGTCCCGCCGTAAGCCTGGAAATGTTTTGTTTCGGCCGGATGCCAGTCTCGAGTTTTGACTACCGGCTCACCGCGATCGAGAAACTCGCTGATCAATTGGTTCAAAGGCGCGACCACATCATCACCATGCGCCACGGCCAAAGATCCACCAGGACAGAAGTCGTTTTGCACATCGACGATGATAAGTGCTTTATGATTGCCATTACTCGCCATGTGACTAGGTTAGCTCTGTGGTGTGGTTGACTGCAACGCGAGGCGGCTTAAGCTGGGAGCGCAGACATCCTGTCTGCTGCGCCGTTCCTCTTTCCTCTCGACGATCGGCTGAAAAACTTACGCCCCTGGCGGAGCGTTTGCAGACAGGATGTCTGCGCTCCCGGCGTTAGCACGAAACCATGCACTGCTGTAAGGCCACTCCTCAGGCCGTTTGCACAGTCGAGCTTTGACCGGGTTGTTCTCGATGTATCGCACGACGCTGACGAAATGCTTCCTGTCACGAATATAGCGGTCGAAAGATTCCTGCTGCCAGAACTTACCGCGACGCATGAGCATCTTGTTGGCTTCATTTGCGGTGTACGACTTGAGGCAAAATCTTTGACAGCTCGTACCCTGCGCACGGCGTCAACAAAGCATGCACGTGGTTGGGCATTATCACCCACGCCGGAAGCTTGTATCGTTCGCGATCGAAAAATAGTAAGGGGCGTTGCACAAGTTCAGCCACGCCGGATGCTTGAGATAACATTGACCGTATCCTTGATCCAGATAGAGTTCGATTCGCCGTCGCATCGCGGTGTCGAAATTTGCGCCTGCTTCTTCCTTGAGTTCTGAGCGCCAGTTATCGAGCAATTGCTGAGGCAGGGAATCGGCGAGCCTGAAGGGTGACGAACTGAGTGATCTCGTCGCCATCGAAGTGGGGGAGGTAACCTCGACTGTGCCATCCATCGGTTGCTTCATGCTTGCGCATATCGATAAGGACGCTTGAATTGGGAGCGCTTTACGCCGGGAGCGCAGACATCCTGTCTGCTGCGCTCCGCATGAAGCGTAAGTCCTAATCGAACGCCGATCAAGAGAACGCACTCTTAAGATGCAGACAAGATGTCTGCGCTCGCCGCAGTTGCGCTCCTGCTGGTGAATTTCTGATTTGACTTTATTTCGGTTTCTCGATAGAAGCAGTCTTCTCCGCGGTTCGATTTTCAGTTTTCCAACTAGACGATTCGAGTGACCTACGGCCAATCATTGAGGATTCGTTATGAGTGATCCAACTTTGAAGGCGACCGTCTGCCCGCAGTGCGGCGCACCGGCCGCGCCGGGCGAGGGCTTTTGTCGCAACTGCGGCAAACAGTTATTCGCGCCCACGATGACGGCGCCGCCGCCGGTTGTGCCGCCAAGGCAAGCGCAGCCCTTCCCGCCAACGATGCCGCCGCCCGTGAAGAAGCGTCGCAGCAAATTCATGATGGGCTGCCTAATCTTTATTGGCCTCGTCGTGGTCGTGGCTGCGGCCGGCGGTGTCTACGTCTGGCGAAAAACTATTTACACACCGCCGGATCGCAAAGCTCCTGACATTCCGCAGCGCGCCGCCGGGACGATGACTGAATTTCCGGTTGATAACGATCCGACCTCGCCCGCGAAACCAACGTCAATTCAGACGGAATCGTTAGACAACGCTACGGCCAAGGCCGGCGGATCGTCCACGACCAAATTGCCGCCCGGAATAGATAAATCAAAACTCTCGAAGGGCGCCACGACCATGACGTCGGCGACCTACAAACCCCAACCGAAGACGCCGAGCTCCGGAACGACATCCACCACGACGAAAGACAACATTTACATTTGCGTATTGACGGCGATGCCTGGTGAAACGAGTTTTGGGGATGATTTAGCAACTTCAGTCGTGCAGGCCACGAGCGGCACGAAGACCGGCGTGAAAGTTCAGAGCTCCAAAGGCGCAACCTACCTTGGCACGAAGATTCGTTCGTCGCAGGCGAATGTCTATGTGCTGACCAAGCAAAGCGCCGACATTGTCATTTTGATCTTCGGCGAAGATCCATCAACCCAAACCGTCATCGATCGCCTCGCGCAAAATGTGGGGAACGGCCAGGGTCTGGTCGATTATCCCGAAGTCAAAAACTCGCTCTGGACTTTGCCGGCGAGCACGCCGAGCGATCTCACGCTGGTTGAAGTCAAGACAATGTCCGGCGATCAGTTAATTGCTTCGTCAGGTTCGAGCGGTGATTTGCCATCAGAGATGCGCGCTTTCATTCCGGATCGAATGACCGGCTCACGCTATCTCGATTCCAGCCGGCAGGAATGGGTCGCGCTCAATCTCGAATACGGATCGACATTTCAGGCGTGGCGCACCTGGTTGCTGGCGCGCGGCGCGCTCGGTCTCAGCGGCGCGGAATCAACCACCGTGCGTGACGTTGATGCGCTTTACATGAATCAGGACGGAAAGCGAATGATGATTTTTCAGAAAGGTCCATACCTGATTCTCTTGAGCAGCCCCGGCGGAGCGTCGGTGGATCGACTCGTGGCGTTGGGCAATCAGATTCAGGTTTAGCCGTGGCACAGACTTCAGTCTGTGGTATGCCTTGGAGATGAGGTCAGTACCGGGAGCGATAGCGACCGGGTAAGTCCTAACGCTTAACAGGGATTAAGAAATTAGATCCGGTCGCTATCGCTCCCGGTACTGACTCCATTACGACATTACATACTGAAAAATCTACAGGTCAGGAGGCCCATCATGTTGAAGACAATCCGCACGCATTTACTACTGGCATTCGTAATTATTTGCGGTGCGTTCGCGCAGGCTCAGTCACAATCGAACACCGACGCGCTGCGTTGGCGCTATATCGGGCCGGTTGGCAACCGCGTAACTTCGATCGTGGGTGTGCCGGGCCAGCCGTACATCTACTACACGGGTTCGGCATCGGGCGGAATTTTTAAGACCACTGATGGCGGCATTCATTGGGACGCGATTTTCGACGGGCAGCCTGTCTCATCAATCGGATCGCTGGCGATTGCGCCTTCCGATCCGAACATCGTCTGGGCGGGAACCGGTGAGGCCTGGATTCGCAGTCACATCTCAGTCGGCGCCGGTATTTACAAATCGACCGACGCCGGGAAGACCTGGAAGCTCATGGGTCTGGAAAAAACCGGACGCATCGGCAAGATTGCCATCGATCCAAAAAATCCTGACGTTGTGCTGGCCTGCGCCGTCGGCCACGCTTATGGCCCACAGCCTGAGCGCGGTGTGTTTCGCACCACTGATGGCGGCAAGAACTGGGAGCGCGTGCTTTTTGTCGATGAGAAATGCGGTTGCTCAGACATGGTGATGGATCCGAACAATCCGCGAATTCTTTTTGCCGGCATGTGGCCCTTCGAAATTCACACCTGGGGTCGTGAGAGCGGCGGCCCGGGCAGCGGCCTGTACATGTCGCGTGACGAAGGCGCGACCTGGCGCAAGCTGACCGGCCGCGGCTTGCCGACACGCATGACCGGCAAATGGGCGCTGGCCATCTCGCGTTCGAACTCAAATCGAGTTTACGCCCTAATCGAAACCGGCGACGGCGTGCCTTACAAGGGACAGGACACTGATCGTGGCAAGCTCTGGCGTTCCGACGACGGCGGAGAAAGTTGGAGATTAGTCAGTTACGATCGCAGTCTCGGCGGCCGCACCCATTATTACTTTCGCGTTGAGGTTTCCCCCGAGAACGAAAATGAAACTTATTTCCTGACCGCGGGCTACGCCGTTTCGCTTGATGGCGGCGAGACGACGCGGGCCGGCGCCGGCTTTGGCAGCAGTCCCGGCGGCGACAATCACGATATTTGGATCGATCCGACGGACGCGAATCGCATGGCGATCGCCAACGACGCCGGTGTCAGCCTGACCGTCAATCGCGGCCGCACCTGGCAACGAATTCAATTGCCCAACGGCCAGATGTACCACGTGACGACTGACAACCGAATTCCGTATTACGTCTATGGCAATCGTCAGGATGGACCTTCGTATCGCGGGCCCAGTCGCACCGGAGGCGGCGGAATCATTCCGCGCAGCCTCTGGCACGGAATCGCCGGCGGCGAAAGCGGTTGGGCCACGCCCGATCCTGTCGATGACAATATTATTTGGTCCAGCGCCTCGGGCTCAGGCAGCATCGGCGGCATCGTCGAACGTTTTGATTTGCGCACCGGACAAGCTCGCAATGTCGAAGTCTGGCCCGATCAAGTTAACGGCTCTCCCGCCGCCGATTTGAAATACAGATTTGTCTGGACATTTCCGTTGACCATCTCGCCGCACGATCACAACAGGCTTTACGTCGGCAGCCAATACGTTCACGTTACGACGGACGCCGGCAATAGCTGGCAAGTGATCAGTCCCGACCTCACCACCAACGATAAAAGCAAGCAGGGATTCTCCGGCGGGCTGACGGGCGACAATATCGGCGTTGAATATGGTTCCGTGATTTTCGCGATTACCGAATCGCCGAAAGAAGCCGGGACGATCTGGGCGGGCACAAATGATGGCGTGGTTCAGATAACGCGTGACGGCGGCAAGAACTGGACGAACGTCACCAAGAATATTCCGAACATGCTGACGTGGGGCACGGTCAGCAACATCGAAGCTTCACGTCACAACGCGGGCACCGCTTACATCACCGTCGATGGTCATCAGGTGAATAATCGCGATCCGTGGGTGTACAAAACGAACGACTATGGCAAGACCTGGAAGCTGATCACGAACGGAATTCCGAAAACGATGCTCAGCTATGCGCATTGCGTACGCGAAGATCCGGTGCGGGCGGGATTGCTCTATCTCGGAACTGAGGGCGGTGTCTTCGTTTCCCAAGACGATGGCGCTAACTGGCAACCGCTGCAGATGAATTTACCTTCTGCGCCGGTTTACTGGCTCACCATTCAGGAGAATTTCAAAGACCTTGTGATTGCGACCTACGGCCGCGGCTTCTGGATTCTCGACGACATCACGCCCCTGCAACAGATGACTGCCGAAGCGCAGAACGCTCCCGCGCATCTCTTCGCGCCGCGCCAGGCTTATCGCTTTCGCGGGATGACAATGCCGTATGCTTCGTCCGACGATCCGGTCTCGGGACAGAATCCACCGTATGGCGCGTCGATTAACTACCATCTGAAGGCCGCGCCGCGCGGCGACGTTTCAATTCGAATTGTCGATGCTGGAGGCCAGACCGTGCAGACGATTCGCGGCACGCGGAACGTTGGCATGAATCGCGTCTGGTGGAACCTGCGTACGGAAAATTCTAAAGAGGTGCGCCTGCGCACGAGCCCGCCCTACGCGCCTGAGATTCGTTTGAACGCGGAAGGATGGCGGCCTCTGCCCGAAGGCGGACGCATGACAGTGCTGGTTCCGCCGGGAGCTTACACTGTGAAGCTCTCAGTGGACGGTCAGGAATTCAGTCAGCCGCTCACGGTTTTGAAAGACCCGAACGCGGGCGGCGCCGACGCCGACATTCAAAAACAGACGGCGATGCTCCTTGATTTGCGAAAGGATTTGGAATCAGCCGCCGACATGGTTAATCAGATCGAGTTGATTCGCGGCCAGCTCGACAGCCTGCGTCAATTGGTGCGGGATGCTTCGGTGAAAGCCGCGGCTGACGATCTCGACAAGAAACTGATCGACGTCGAAGACAATCTGATTCAACGAAGACTGACCGGTCAGGGACAAGACACCGTGCGCTGGCCACCGAAGCTGATCAGCAAAATCAGCTATCTCGCTAGCGGTGTTAGCGGTGGCGACTTTCCACCCAACACACAGCAGCAGGAGGTGCACGCGATGTTCAAGACGCAGTTGGCCGACTTGCGCAAGCGACTCGATGGTGTGGTAGGGACTGACCTGAGCAATTTCAATCGGATGCTTAGAGAGAAGAATATTGGAAATGTGATTGCGAGTGGGCAGTGAACATCACTCTCAAGAGCTCCAAAAGGCGCCTCTTATTCACACCGGGGCTTTAGCCCGGTGATATGCAGAGGAGGAGATAAGCGAACCGTTTTAACGGCATTGACATCTTGACGCGGCAAGTAATCGAAGATGGGCAGCCCGTAGGGCTGGAAGATAGTAGCCGGGGGTTGAGCGCGCATAGCGCGCGATACCCCCGGATCAGATTGGAATAGTTGATTTGACCCTGAAAGGGTCACAGCAAACGCTCTGACTGGCACCCCTACAGGGTGCCGGATCCTGAATTAAACGGTCCCGGGGGTCTCGCTTCGCTCGATCCCCGGCTACTTTCTCGCAACCCTTCGGGTTGCAGGCGCTCTTGATGGGTAAAGTATATATTGCCGTTGAACGGTTTTGATGTCCGCGGTCCATTCACACCGGGCTGAAGCCCGGTGTGAATGAGAGTAAGACTCTCAGACCTAGAGGCAACGCCGAACATGACTCTTAAGACTTATCGATCGGTTATTTGCGTAGCGTTGGTTCTCGCCGTCGGTGTGTGCGCGTTCGGTCAAAAGCCCGCTGATTCTTCGCCGAACGTAATTGGAACCTGGGAAGGCACACTGGACGCCGGTACGGCCAAGTTGAAACTTGTGCTTCACATCGAGGCAAAGGACGGCGCGCTGGTCGGAAGGCTCGACAGTCCTGATCAGGGGGCCACGGATCTACCGATCGATGCTCTATCAGTTGCCGGTAACATCCTCAAGTTCGAGATGAAATCGCTCGCGGCGATGTACGAAGGAAAGATCGAGAACGACGGTAATCAAATCACCGGCGAGTTCAGGCAAAGTGGCCAGGCATTCCCACTCACTTTCAAAAATACGGGGCGAGCTGCGACGAAGGGTCTGCTGGCAACTCGCAAGGTAGCCGTTGGTGAGCATAGTCTGAACCTTTTGGTTGGCGGCGAGGGAACACCGGCCATCGTCTTCGAAGCCGGATTCGGCGCGGGGCTCGCATCCTGGTCGACCATACAGAGCACCATTGCAAAGTTCGCGCGCACCGTTTCGTACGATCGCGCCGGGATTGGGCAATCCGAAGCCGGACCAAAACCTCGCGCCGCAAAACAGATCGCGGCGGAGTTGCACACGGCCCTGCAAAACGCCGGCATCGCGCCGCCTTACATCATGGTCGGCCACTCCTTTGGAGGTATCTACGTGCGCGTCTTCGCTGACATGTATCCAAAAGAAGTGGTCGGGTTGGTTTTGATCGATCCATCACAAGAGACGTTCGATGAGTGGACTCGAACGCACAAAGAAGCTCAGCGCGCGCCCGACGAACAGATGACCAAAGCTTCGCAAGGGGTTCGCGATGAGGCCGCGCAAGTGCCCGCGTCCTATGCGCAGGCGCGCGCCGCCAAAGTGCCCGCCGGGATTCCCGTGATTCTCCTGACCGCGTCGAAGGACGACACCATGCCCGCCAATGCCAGAAAGGCCTGGTCGCAGATGCATGCAGATTGGGTCGCGAAGACTTCCGGCGCCAAGCATGTGGTCGTCGAAAACAGCGGCCACTTCATTCAGGCCGAGCAACCCCAGGTGGTGATTGATTCGATCAAGCAAGTTCTCGATCAGGCAAGTCGGAAGAGGCCTTGAGGTGGGAAACTGAGGTCAGTACCGGGAGCGGTAGCGACCGGGTTTGCTTTGCTCATTATCAACTGTGGCGTGCATTGTGACCGGGTCGCTACCGCTCCCGGTACTGACCTTTTGACAGTAGGCCCGACTGACGATGCGGATCCAAAGCGCCATCGTCGCTGCGCTCTGCCGGCGCACTCCAAATCGCCCGGCGATCCCTTTTACATGGGCGCGATCAGCGCCTTCAGCACTCGGCCTTCCTTAACATCCGCCAGCGCTTCGTTCGCATCGGCCAAGGCATACCGCGAGAGACTCTTCTTGAGCGCTGCCCACGGCTTCGATCGCCCCACATCAGAAACTATCTGCGCGCCGCGATAGAAATGCGAAAAGTCTGATCCCCAGCAGCCGCGCACGTCGAGATGCTTCTTATTTAAATCAAGATGCGGATTGAAAGCGGCTTCTGGCGAGACCGAGCCGTGATCGGTGTATTGACCGACGATCACCACGCGGCCCGCGTCGCGCGTGAAACGCATCGCTTGCACGACTGCGTCGGGTGCGCCGGTCGCTTCGATGGTCACATCGACGCCGCGGCCGTTGGTTTGATCAAGAATCCACTGCAGTCTTTCACTCTCGTTGTGTTCTTCAAAGTGGAGCACAGCCGACGCGCCTACCTGCGTTGCTGATTCGAGCCGATGAGCGGGCGCGCCGATGCAAAGTACTCGCAACGCGCCGCGCATCAGCGCGAGAATGATGGCGTTGATGCCAACCGGTCCCGAGCCGAGCACGAGCACTGTATCGCCAATCGCAATGTCACCGCGCTCGACCGCGTGTAAACCGGTCGGCAGAGCACAGCCGCCGGCCATGAAAGTTTCTGCGTCAGCGTCCAGTCGGATGCAGCGCGTGCCCGGCTTCAAATAAATCTGTTCGGCCCAACCGCCGCACAATCCATCATCGAGACCATAGGTGATTCCGTAAACCTTGCGCTGCGGACAGCGCGTCGTTGCTTTAGCTACCAGACAGAACCAACAGGCATTGCACGTGCGATGCACGTCGAGAAACGTGACGCGATCGCCTTCGCGTAGTTCGCGGCCTTCAACGTCAAGCACGTTGCCGCGAATCTTCGACAAGCGACCGACAGAGACATGGCCGGGAACGAGCGGGTAGGGAACTCCCTGCAAGAGACCCTTTTGCAGATAGACATCGGTGCCACAGACTTCCGAGAGCTCGACGTCGAAGAGTGCTGAATGCTGCTCAAGTTCAGGTGACGGTAGGTCGCGAATTTCGACTGGCGAATTTGGTTTCGGGATGACGGCGACGCGTGGCATGGGCGACACGGTAGACGGAAAGACTGGAAAAGGGAAGTGGAGGTCAGTACCACCCGCGTAAGCGGGTGGGATAAGGAGTCAACTTCGAAAGCGCAGGTTACGCATTATCCCATCCGCTAACGCGGATGGTACTGACCTCATGCCCGATCATGCGGGCTACTCAGAGCACGCCAGAGGCGTGCGTACCGCTTATCCACTCGCATTGCCGAACAGGGTGAATCGAACCATCGCTTTAACGAATCGGCCGACGCGGGCCAACTGACTATCTTCGGGCTGCGCAAATTGATTGCCCGAGGGTGAGCCAAAGAAACGCTGGCGATACTCAATCGACTCAATGAACGCGCGCACCATCTCTGCGCGTTGCGCGCGATTGAAGGCCTGCGCGTCGTCGCGCATGTCCTCGCCCGGCAGGCTGAACTGATTCAACTTGGTGAGCCAGAAATCGTAACCAGCGAAGTTGCCGTCAGGCGCATCATCGGGATTACGTCGCAGGTAACCGAAGTATTCCATCAACACAAAGGCTGGATTGAACGCCGCGTTAAAGACTGAGCCGCTTTCAATCACACTCCTCAGCGCCGCCGCGCGCCCGGCGGTGTCGCCGCTGCCGTAAGCCGCCATCGCCGCGTTGCGCTCAGCCGTTGTGGGCGTCACGCCACTGTTGGCGAACAGTGCGTCGACATAAGTTGCCGCTGATACGCCCGGCGCGAACGCTGGTTTCGAAGTGAACTCACTCCGCGTGACGAAGTCGGCCAGATAATTCGTCTTATTCGTTGCCAGTTGGGCTTGCCAGTTGCCCTGGCCCACGATTATTCCCTCGCCGATTTGGCGCTGGTCACGTAGGAAAACAGAGTATCGCGGCACGGTCTTGTCGCTGCCAAAGGCCGCCTTCTGCGCGCGAATGACAAAGAAGCCCGTCTCCTTGAATTCGATCGAAAGGAAGAAAGCGGTGGAGGTGTCGATGCGCCTAACCTGCCGGCATTGAGCGTTGGCGCCACAGGTCTCGATATTATTCGTCCAGAAATCCAGGCCGGACAAATCACCCTCGCGATAGAGGAAGTCGTGATAGTGCTGGCCGGCAAACGTGCGCGAGATATCGATCGGATTACTCATCGTCTCAGGCGTGTTATCGATTATTTGCAGCGTGGCCGCATTCGGAGCGCCGAGCGTTCCGTTGACCGGATTCTGAAGTAGCAGCGTCGCCGATTCGTTGCCTTCGGCATAGCCGTCGTCGCTAATCAAAACCTGGAACGTCTTCTGTGTTTCATTAGCCGCAAACACCAGTCGCGCAATGACGAACGTGTAATCGCCTTTCTGCTTGGCTGTTGCATCCGCGCTGATGACATCGACGGTTGCGTTCGTGTTGTTTACGCCGCTTCTGATCACCGTCACGCTAGTGGCCGTGCATGCTTCCGCAATCGGATACGCGGCTGCGTTGAATTGAAATACCGCCGTTGGGGTTGGCGTCGGGGTTGGAGTTGGCGTCGGCGTCGGACTGGGCGTGGGCGTCGGAGTTGGTGTCGGAGTCGGCGTCGGCGCCGCGACGCAAGCCGCGTTACCTACCAGCCGATAGCTCATGCCCGTGTAAGGATCTTGAACTCCGTCGGCGTTGGTTGTATCAACGGCCGAATTCGAACGGAGCGTGGTGCCCGCATTGCCCGAAAAAGTACGCCCGATGATCGCGCCAACGATATCGCCGGCCGTCGGATTGCCGACCTTGTCGGCGGAAATCACAATTGTGATTACGCCGGTCGCTTGATTGACGTTTGACTCAGCGTCGGCGACCCCAATCATGTTCGGCGTGGCGGTGTTTGCCGGTACGGATTCGACGGTCGTCACGGTGCCGTATTCAAATGAAACCACACCTCCGGCATTCGTATTCATGCCCACGTAGTACGAGCCGGTGAACGGCGTGCCGCCGTCAACGACCGGATCGCACGTGGAGCAGGGAATCGGATAATTCCAAAGCACGCGCCAGTTTCTATTGGGCGTCAGCGTGCTCAGGTTCGCCACTTTCAATTTGAAAGAGATCTTTTCTTTACCGGAGATTATGTTGTCGGCCATGCGCACTTCGACCACGTCGAGATCGGCATTAGCCGGCGCGCCGGTTTGGTCGCCCGTCGGATCTTTCACTTCCTGAAGTCCGCTGCAGACAGACTCGCCCAAAGGCACAGACTTCACCTCGTTGCTGCCGCAGGAAGAGCCCTGAGCATTGGTCGCCGTGACTTTGTAGAAGTAGGTCGTGTTGGCATCGGCGGTAGCATCGTCAAAGGTCGTCGCGGTTCCGGCATTAGCCAGGAACACTTCGCCGCCGCTCGAAGTGCCGCGCAGCACGACGTAGTTCGTAATCGCTGAACCGCCGTTGTCTGATTCGGACCAGGTCAATTTCGCGACGCCACCGTCACGGCCGGCCGTGAGCAAAGGCGCGCCGGGAACTGTCGGCGTAGTTGTGCTCGGTGCGTCGGGCCCGAACAGCCGCCGGCCGCCGGTTTGGCGAGCAATCGCCGCGACCGCGGTGTATGAATTTCCTTTTGCGTTGTTTCCGCCCTGAATGCATCCCGGCCCCATGCAACCGTCAGCATAAGCGACAAGTATACGGCCTTGCTTATCGACGTCGATGCCGATGAAATCAAGCAGGTTGCGATGTGGAGGAGAGCCGCCGCCGAGATGGATTCCATTTCGCTGGACCGGATCGTTCGGCGTGGCGTCGGAAATTTGCCAACTCACGCCACCGTTGTACGTGGTGGCGATGTACAGGTGCCAGAGTCCGGCAAAGGCCTTGTCGTCAGGCGCGCCCGAAGTAGTTGAACCAAGAAAAGCGAACGCCGCGCGATCGTCGTCGCCGGCAACTATCGTCGGAAATGCAATCGCCCTCACGCCGGCGAGCGAGCCGACGTCGAAGCTATTCTTCCAGGTCACACCTCGATCGTCTGAAACCGAGACGCCTGCGATGCTGTCGCTGCTGCCGAATGCGGCATACAGACGGCCGATTGGTTGTGGATTGAGTCCCGATGTCTTGACCACATCACCGCGGCCGATGGCCACGGCTGGATCACTATGCGAAGTGTTACTGCCGGGAATGTTGCGAATGTTCCAGGTGATCCCGTTGTCTTCCGAAACGACCACCGTGGTCAGGTTGTCGCAGCTTCGATTCGGCACGTATACCGTGCCGTCCGGTCCGACCTTGACGTGACCGTGGATACCGACACAACTCGTGTTGGTGTTGTAGAGTGGTACGCCCGCGCCGAACGTCAATCCGCCGTTGTCGCTGCGAGCACAGAAAGCCGTAAGAAGATCCTGCGAACAATAATAGAAAGCGTTGGGATAAACCGTACCGACTAATGGGAAGTGAAACGGTCCCGCGCCAACAGTTTGATGGTCCACACCCGACGGAGCGCCGCCGCCCTGGCTGGGAATCCACGTGTCGCCATCGTCGTCGGTGTAAGAGCTCAAACTGTCTTGTCCTGAAAGTTGCGACACGAACGTCCGGCCGACAGTTGGATTCGCAACGTTGTATCCATGATCGGTAAAGAGAATTGGATCGAGACTGTTCGCGCTGTTCGGCGCGCTCTTGTCTTCCCAATTTGAAGTAGGGGAGGTGGGACAGGCGTCGTCAAAGCTAACGCGGAACGTCGTCAGATACGAAACGTACATCGACTTTCCGGTTTTCCAATTTGCGCCGATCGATGGTTCGCCGGCATCAACTCCCAAACCGGATGTGATCAAAGTTTGTTGCGGGTAATGATTTTGAAATCTGGCAATTAGATTGCTGTTGTCCTGTGTCGCCGGGGACAATCCCGGGACCATCTTGGCTGAGCCGGTGTAGATGTCTTGTCCGGGGGGGACTGCCGCATAGGCCACGTGCACGGTGTAAAGTCCGACACCTGCGTTGGCCGGATCGAGATAAGCAACCTCTTCGGTGGCGGGTTGGCCGCCGTTGGTACCCGAAGCCGCTACCGGGCCGGACAAATCACCTTTATGAACATAGAGGTCGTAGTCATTCGACTGTGACGTCCACTTAATTCTTATCTGAATCAGTTTGCCTGCCCAGTCAGATGGGTTGCCGCTAACAGTCAACGCAAAGCTATCGCAATTCTTTCCGGGACCGCTGTCGATGCATTGACCCTCTCCACCGGTTGCGCCGGTCGCCAAAGAGTCGCCCGTCCAATTCATCTGAGTGAACGACGGTGGCCCGATGGCGCCGCCCACCGGAGTCGCCGCGCGCCCGCGGAAAAAAGTGCCCACGCACGCCAGGACGGCCAAGGCAATACAAACCAGGAAAAAAAGGAAAGTGTGCGTCCTACTGTAGCGTCGATTGTCGTGCATGAGTGCCTCCTAAAATTCAGTACTATGCGGGTCGGGAATACGATTTGGGGAGAGAAAATCTCTTTTTGATCGTGCCCCATAATTGATCGCAGGGGTTGAGAAAAACTTGAGGCAGTAGTAGTAGGGAATTGCGACGGGGATTTGTTATGCGAAGAAAAGCAAATCGCAAGAAAGCGTCGGGGGTGATGGGGAATGAGTTAAGGCTTCTGTGGGTGAGACGAATCTACATCAGTTGTTTGTGCGTGCAAAGGCGAGAGATGTCAGAACCCGGAGCGGTCGCGACGGGATCATCACACAAGCAGAGCATCTGGCTCCTTCGGTGGGTTCTGGTCGGGCATCAACGTTGATGCTTGATCCGGTCGCTACCGCTCCCGGTTCTGACACGCCGTGGGCTCAACCAGTTGGCGAAGCCAACGAAAGATCTGTAGCCCACGGCGTAAGCCGTGGGTATGAGTTGGTAGTCGGAAACAAGCCCCAGTGGCTGGAAGCAACAAGCGCGGTCGATCGACTCGGTGTTACGCCTCTGACCGGGGCTCGATGAAATTGTAATGGCGTTACTAAAGATCCTTTGGTTCGAGACCTGGTGTTTCGCGATGCGCGCCAGCATCTTTGATCCAATTTCATCCTTGTCGTGAAAGGCGAAGACCACATCGGGCCACCCGGGGCGGATAAGGACCTTGTGAGAACTGGACTCACGTTTGATTGACCAACCGATGCGCAGCAGAGCAGCCAGAACGCGACGAGCCTTAGCTGACGACCATTGGCTCATGCGGCAGCGAAGGAAATGTTGCCGAATTCGGGAACGCTCTCAGCATGTTCAAGACGATCTGCGAGTGTCCTTAGCGCTAGCGCTTGCACACGTGCGATGGCTTCGTTCGAAGTTGCGCCATATGCTAGCGCACCGGGAAGTTCAAGGATTTCTGCGAGCCAGCGTCCATCGTCCTCAAGCTCATATTCGATTGTGAATGTCATAGCGGTGACCTCTGGCCCGATCCTATCACGAGACCCGAAATGGAACCCAACGTGAGGGTTGCCGCTGTGGCGCTAATTGAACCAGCTGAGAGCTGCCAGCTTTTCAATCGCCGCTAGTGTGCACCACAAAAATCGCCTCTCCGGGCGTCTCAAACCCGGAGAGGCTTTCAAAGTGGGGCGAGAGAAGTCGCGGAGCCCGGCGACAAACTCACGACCAACCAACAATTATTTCAACGTCACGATTTTCGTCAGCGGGTTAAAGCTCATCTGCAAAGTTCTGAGCGGTGTGACGCCGGGAATCGTAGGCAACGTTGTCGATCCACTGCCCGAGCCGCCGCCGCTCGGCGCCATGCCCGCCGGGAAGAATTGCTTGCTGACGATATTCACCTGCGTCGGACCGTTAACAAAGCCCGTCACGCGATAGATGTAAGTCTTGCCGGGCGTCATCGCGCCACTCACGAACTCGCGCGGCCCGAGATTTCCGGAAGACGAAAGTACGTGACCTTCGGTGTCGCGCAATTGCAAATCGAGATCAGGTAACGCTCCGACCGAAACCGGGAACGTGTTCATCTCGCCGTCGACGCCGAATGAATTGGGCTGGGCCACGAACGGAATGTCGACGTAATCGACACCACTCACGATCGCCTGCCCACCACCCGGTGCTACTACAATTCCGGAAAGCGTTTCACTTCGCGTTTCAAACCGGACATCTGCGGGTGCTATGCCGGTGCCCGCGCCATCGCCGGGCTGGCTGCCGTTGGCGGAAATAGCGGCCGTGCGCACGCGCGCGCTGATCGTCGCCGTGACCGTGAAAAGACGCGAATATGGATCGCTGAATTTTATGTGACGCGCCGCGGAGGTCCCGCCGCCGGCCACAGTCTGGTTGTAAACAAACGCCGCCGGATTCGACTGTCCGTCGCCGCCGTTGTCGGCGTTGATTACTTTCACCGTCGGATCAGAGATGCTCACGATCCTTAGAGTGATTGGCGAATAGGCGATGCCGTCGGGCGACGCGATGCCGTTATTCTTCAGCATCTGATCGACTTCGAAAACGCCGCCTGCCATGGTCGGATTCGCGACCGTCACCGTGAATGATGATGTGACATCCTGAATTTGGCTGTTGACGCCAATGCCGGCGCTCAAATCCGAAACGCCCGCCTGCCGATTTGAATTGATCGAGATGGCTCGGACTGCATATTCAGTGTCGAGCATCTCGTTGAAGCCATTCGTAGTGATCGAACTGAGTCCGGCCGGCCCGAAGAACTCGGCAGTGAAACCAGTGTCTTCGTAACTCGTCGTTGGATCGGTCGCGTAAGCGACGTGGCTCCAACCGTTCGTTGAAGGATCGCCGTCGAAGTATGTATGCAGCGGCGCGCCGGCAAATTGGCGTTGGCCTGCCGTGCCGATTTTCCGCTTGAAGATTTCGTAGGCGAAGGCCCCGGGAACTGGTTGCCAGGAAACTCGCAAAGAGTTAGCCGTCGCTGGTTCCACATTGATGCCCTGCGGTGCGCCCACACGATCCTGTCCGGCCGCGAACTGAGTGACGCGCGTCGAGATGGTTTGTCGTCCGCCGATGACCGCGTCCGCGTTGATGCCCATTTCGTGCGAGGCGAACACCTGCCAAATCAAAGCCTCGTGTTGTCCCGGCGCGTCGAGATTCGAAGGATCGGTTGAATACAGAATTCGATCAGCTTCGATGACCGCATCGCGGAACTTCACGAACGTATCGGGCGCGGTCAGACCGAGCAGATAGATCGAGCCCAGGTGCAAACGCTCCCAGGTTTCCTGTCCCTGCGAAATCTGCCGTGCCTTGGGGCCGGTAGTCACGCCGTCCAGAAAAGCCGGCCGCGTGAAATTCATTTGCGGTTCGGCTGCGATCATTAAGTAACGCAGGTCCCACATCGTCGAAACATAAATCTCGCCGTCGCGATGGACTTCGAAGCCATTGCCGCCGCGAGTGCCCAGCTGCGAATACTTCAAAGTGTTGTGGACTGATCGAATCCATCTCAAGCGACTCGGATCGCAGCCGGTATCGGCCGCAAAGATTTCGCAATTGCGCACGGCTTGACGAATCCTCGATCCCATCGCGGCATACTCCCCGATCGCTTCGGCGTCGGTGATGGTGTACGCCCAGAGATCGGCCTGCGCTTCATTCAGCGCGCCGCCTTCGGACCCTTCCAATCCGGCGATGGGCGTGGAGATCGAGTGCGTGCCTTCGTGATAGACGACTGCGCCGTCTTTGCCGAGGTCGTTGAACAGATAGCCGTGGCCATAAACCGTCGGATTGACGATGACGGTTTGCGGGCCGGCCGGCGTATCAACTGTTTCAGTTACGGGCAACGAGAATGCATTGTCGAGACCGAGCATCGATCGCAGGAGCGCGTCCGGACTGCTGGTGTCAGCGCCACTGCCTATCGCCACACCGCCATCGCTGGGAAAGTGCGGCAAGCCGACCAGTGGACGATCGCTGTTGGGAAAGTTATCGGGAAAATCTCCCTGGCCGATGCGACTATGGACCGTGTCATCGCGCCGATGAATGTCCGTGATGTATTCAACCAGGTAATTAATGAAGAAGAATATGTTCGCGTCGTCGAGATGCTCAGCCGGTTCGGCCAGGTCGTCCGCTTCGTTTGGCTGAGCTTCGAGCGGCGCGTTGTTGTCCCGGAAATGCCACGTGCCGGCGGCCGCTTGCGGAAACGGTTGCTGCGTCGCGAGCACGTTGCGCACCAGCGCGTGCGGGCCGCTCATGGTGCCGAGCACGCCGGTCGCGTTCGTGCCTTCGTTGTAATTGCGAAGGTTGACGCGCAGCAATCCTGCCGGTTGACCATTCACCAGCTTGAGTTGATCGGTATCCGGGTTTTCGACCTCGGGATGATTTGGATAAATGTCAGCGGTGTAGGGAAGCGTCGGCGCCTGGGCCAGCATCTTGTTTTCACGTGCGAGAATCTGCCCGTTGCCGGCATCAACTTGCGTGATGTAAACGCCGAGCGGGTTGCGCGAGAAAGTGATCACGTTCCAGGCCAACTTGTATCCGTTGGCTGTGGGAAAGATGTTCAGCCGCGGCGGGCGCAGCACCGGCGCGATCTCCTGTTGCAGCGCGTCGTAAGCTTTCGTCAGATATTGATCGCTGCCTGAAGGTCGCGCGATGGCATGTTGGGCCAGAGCCGCCTGCGCGCTGGCGGCCGCCGCGTCGGCGCTCAACGAAGGAGCAGTGGCGACACTGACGTCTCTAAACGTAGAGCCCATGACCATGCGAATCTCTTTGTTCGCCGTCATCACAAAGCCCAGGTTCCCATTCAACACGTTCGCTCCGCCCACATTCTGTTGGAACTTGACGAGATAGCCGCCGAACGCTTCTTTTTGATCGACCAGCTTGAGCGTGGTCGGATCGACACCGAACAGCGTCGAGTTCGCTGCCACGAAAGTTCGCGCGACGTTTTCCGGCGTGTCGTTCGAAGCGCCGGTATGAAATCCCATGATCACATCCGGAGAACCGGCAAACGAATTCCATCGCACAGTCGCCTGGCTGCCATAGTTCGACTTAAATTGATTAAGCGCGGCGGCCTGGGCCGAGGTTACTTTGCGCACGGCGCTGGCCGTGGCGTTCACATCGATGTTTGGCGCGCCGGTTTTTTGCAGATCGATTTTGGATCCGCTCGCCCCGCGCGACCGAGGGTTTGCAAACATCAACGCAGCCGCTGACGCCAGTGTCAGCGCGAACAACAGAATCGCCAGCCGATAGCTTTTTCGTCTCATCTCATTCCCCTCTCAGATTTGAATTCCGGACTAATCATCGTGGGGTATCCTAAGCAAGCGGCCTTGAGGAATCCTTGAGCAGAGCTTGAGTGTCGTCAGGGAAACACGCGGCAAGAAAAACGCAATCGAGATGAAAGGTGGTTGCGATTGAGAGTGAAGTCAGAACCCGGAGCGGTAGCGACGGGGTTAGCGCGGAAGGTGAGTTAACGATCGTGGCAGTTGGCGAAGCCAACGAAAGATCTGTAGCCCACGGCGTAAGCCGTGGGTTAAGAGTTTGGAATGCGAAACAAGCCCCAGCGGGGCGAAACAAAGTCGTTATGCATGCCGTTATTACGCCCCTCCGGGGCTGTGGGAAAACATGATTGCTATTACCCACGGCTTGCGCCGTGGGCTACAGATCTTGCGCCGCTACGCGGCTGCGTGAGTCGTTAGCCCCCGGCAACTCTTCCCAATGCCTTTGCACGCCTTAAAGTAACAGCATCGCTCCAGTCATAACGGCGACATCTGCCACATTAAATATCCCTGTGCGTATTGGCCCGAACCCCACACTTATGATGTCAACGACCCGGCCCTCGTTGATGATCCGATCGATTAAATTGCCTATGCCGCCTCCGGCAACCAACGCCAAACCAACCAGCTGCCTGGGCGCTCCCCGGCTTTTTCTTACGACCAGCAGCAACACCACCAACATCGTGCCGGTAAAGATCACGAATAAGACTAAGCGAAGAACTCCGGGAAGTTGCGCGCCCAGCCCCAGGAAAGCCCCTGGGTTTTCCACATAATCGAATCTGATAAAGCCATTAAGGAGTGTAGTCGAGTCCGAGGAAGTCAACAGTTTCCTGGCCACAGATTTGGTGGCCTGATCGCAACCCACACATGGGAGCAACACGGACAGCAGGAAACTAAGCTTCAGGGTTTGTCGCATGATGTGCTCTCCCGGTTGACGATCTGGGAACTAACTTCAGAGTTAGCGCATTATCGGCGATACTTCGTCGCTACCAAGTTTGCGCGCAGCAAGTAGTTTGGTGACCAGCGGTTCTGGCAGCGGCGCGTGGACAAATTCAATTTCTTTAGGGGCGCGGCCGCCCGCCTGTTCGCGTTGACAGAGTTCAAACATATCGCGTTCACAGAGGACGATTACCTTTCGCTTCGCGTCCGTCATGAGCAGAAACAACATGTCGGAACGAAGTTTGTTGAGTTTGCCGACAGCGTGTTTGCCGCGGGCTGTGCGCGCCCCGCTGGTTGAGATACGTTGACATTGTTAATCGTGAATTACGGGCATCTCGGTTGAGTTGCCGCGGTGGCGCGAATCAAAGCGTTTCGCCGCACGGAGCAAGTTACGAAAACACGCTCGCTCGCGTCCAATGGTACGATGAAAGACGGGCTTACAAAATAAGTTTCAAGTAGCAGATGTCTCCGGCAGGATACGATCCTGCTTTT
>UEXV01000073.1_pt1 | contig 54805 bp, 46 predicted proteins | sample 4301181 | NCBI WGS metagenome assembly UEXV01 (sample SAMEA4773175, study PRJEB27434) | metagenome | biome: 2259; feature: agricultural soil; material: soil | place: USA | collected 2014-09 | depth 0.25 m | reverse complement strand
CTTCGTAACTCCTTATTTCCCGTTCTTCCCAAGATCCTGATCTTTTCCAGGGGGATACCATGTTGGGTTCGTTTCCCAGCGCGTTTCTGTGTGTCAATTGACATGGCGCCAGCGCTTCAAGTATCTTCTCGGCGTTCGCTAATTTCATCGAACAGGCTTGTTAGGAACACCTTCGACGCCCGTTGAAGGTGGTTATGGCTTTGAGGGTTCAAGGTGGCGCAATCCGGACAAAAGTATATTAATCGATCGTCCGACCACTGTCTGGCCTGTCATAAACTCGAGGCACTTCTTGAAGCTCCCGGTATCTTTCATTGCCTCGAGATTGTAAGCCGCCGTAAAGGTGGAGACCATAGACAGGGGCTCTCAACTCACAAAATCCGATGACTGGTTACAACGGGGCGATTACTAATTTTCTTCTGAAGTTGAGCGATCTCAGTCTCTGCTTGGCGTCGCTTGGCTTGACGATTGTCTATAACTATTCCCCGTCTCAGAGTCCGTTTTTTGTCGTCGACTACCTTTCGCAACGCATAAAAGTTGGGAACGCTATTCTCGGGTTTCTACTGCTCGCCGCGTGGTATGCGGCCTTCGCAGCTCAGGGACTGTATTTATCTCATCGTCTAAAAACTCTGGGCGAGGAGCTTAAAGAGGTCGCCCAGGCCGTGGCGATTTCAGCGGGGCTCCTTCTGATTGGAGCGGCAATAGGCAGATGGCCAACGATAAACGTCAGGACTGTTACCATTTTCGCCTTGGTTAGTCTGGCTCTGATCGGCTTTACCCGCGTGGCCTTGCGATTTAATTTGCGGCGACTGCGCGAACGCGGGCACAACGTGAAGTCTCTGTTGATTCTCGGCGGAGGCGAGCGCGGCCAGCAATTCGCTTCTCACATTCAGCGCCGGCCGGATCTTGGTTATAAGCTCCTGGGTTACGTTGATAGCGATGGCCCTTTTAATCGCGAGGCAATCGGCGGCGCGCCGTGGCTGGGTGCAGTAGAAGATTTGCCTGAGATTGTTGCCAACGAAGTGATCGATGAGGTAGCGATTACGCTTCCAGTAAAATCGCGTTATGCGCAAATTGAATCGGCCGTAGCGCTCCTGGAAGAGCAGGGCATTACCACGCATTTGCTTTTGGATTTCTTTCCTCAAAAAATTGCGAGATCTCAAACGGCCGAGCTAGACGGCATTCCTATCGTTTCCCTGCACACTGCGCCCAGGTTTAGCTGGCGCACCGAAGCCAAGCGCCTCTTCGATCTTGTTTCTGGCATTTTGTTGCTAATAATCTTATCGCCACTGTTCGTGGTGGTCGCGATCGCTATCAAACTCGATTCGGCGGGACCTGTCTTTTTTGTGCAGGAGCGCGTCGGCTTAAATAAGCGTCGTTTCCGCATGATTAAGTTCCGAACGATGCTGGCCGACGCCGAGGCGCGCATGAAGGAGATCGAACACCTGAACGAAAAGGCCGGGCCCATATTCAAGATACGCAATGACCCCAGGATAACGCGGGTCGGCCGGTGGTTACGAAAGACCAGCGTGGACGAATTGCCCCAGCTCGTAAATGTAATGCTGGGCCAAATGAGCATCGTAGGTCCCCGGCCGCTTTCAGTTCGCGATGCTCTTCAAATTGCGGAACCCTGGCAAAAGCGGCGGTTCAGCATGAAGCCGGGACTCACTTGTTTATGGCAGATTTCCGGCCGTAGCGATCTTTCCTTTGAGCAGTGGGTGAAGCTGGATCTTGAGTATATAGATTGTTGGTCTCTCGCACTCGACGCATCGATCTTGATTCGCACCGTGCCGGCCATCGTTTTGGCGCGCGGTGCAAGCTAAGGGCTGGACCTCACGGATGCGCCGGAATTTCCTCTTAAGAAAATCTTTGGAATGCGATTACGGCGAGGGCCTCGAATCTGGCACCCGATTGTTCTTTGAGAGCCGTGTGGCTTAGCGTGTGTGGGTTCGACTGCGGGTGCGAGTAGTAAAGAGAATAGTGAATCGGGGGCTTACTCAATCCGGTCGGTAATGCGCCCATCTCTCATGACGAATTACTTTTTCAGCCAGCCGAGTAAACCATAGAGCACTGTTTCCCGGTTCTCCTCATAGATTGCTTTAGTCAGAGGGATGTTCATCGGACAGGCTTTGACGCAGTTCTGCGCGTTGCCACAGTTAGTGATGCCGTCATCGCCCATGATTCCTTCCAAACGCTCGTCCCGATTCATGGCGCCGCTCGGGTGCATGTTGAAGAGGCGCACCTGCGCGATAGCCTGTGGCCCAATGTAATGGTCTTCGTCGTATTGCGGGCAAGCTTCCAGGCAGCAGCCACAGGTCATGCAGCGCGAATACGCATAACGCTCCATCACATCGTCCTGATCCATTCGTGGACCAGGGCCCAGATCATGACTACCGTCCAACTCGACCCAGGCGTGAACTCGTTTCAAGTGATCGAACATCTGCGAGCGATCGACGATCAGATCGCGAACGTTAGGAAACTTAGTCATGGGTTCGAGCTTGATCGGCTGATCGAGATTATCAATCAGAGCCGAACACGATTGCCGCACACGGCCGTTGATGATCATCGTGCAGATCCCGCACACCTGTTCCAGGCAATTCATGTCCCATGACGGTGGCGTGGTTTTCTGGCCGGACTTGGTGACAGGGTTCTTGCGAATTTCCATGAGGCAGGAAATTACGTTGAGATTCGGCCGGTAAGGAATCTCAAAGATCTCCCACCTTTGCGGAGCTCCCATTTTTTCGCGACGCTTGATGTGTATTTCTACGGTATTCGGCATCTGAATTGTCTCACCGCTCTAGCACGCGGCCCGACCGTTCGATCGGTCACTTGGACTTGCTGTAATCGCGCTTTCGCGGCGGAATCAACGAAATGTCTACGGGCTCGTAAGAAAACACCGGACCTTCACCCGAGTATTCGGCTATCGTAGTCTTCAACCAGTTCTCATCATCGCGATTCGGAAAGTCGGGTTTGTAGTGCGCGCCGCGCGATTCATTCCGGTTGAGAGCTCCCAACGTGATCACTCGCGCGAGATGGATCATGTTACGAAGTTGCCGCGCATGTGGCAGCGCCATCGTCGCCCAAAGGTTTGAATCGTTGATCGAAATCCGATTGAACCGATCCGCAAACTCGCGCAATTTGTCGTCGGTCTGCTTCAGACGATCGTTGTAACGCACCACCGTCACGTTATCGGTCATGATGCGGCCCATCTCTTCGTGCAGCTGGTATTGGTTTTCGTTCCCGCTTTGAGCGATCAACTTATCATTTAGTTCCTGCTGCCGTTTCGTTTCCTGTTCATAAACCCGCGAGCCGTCTGCGCCGTTTCGCTCAACGCCTGTGGCCCACGCAATTGCAGCCGGCGCGGCCACAAAGCCACCGTAGACGCAACTCACCAATGAGTTCGCGCCCAATCGATTCGCTCCGTGGATCGAGTAATCGCACTCGCCCGCCGCCAGTAACCCCGAGATGTTGGTTCGTTGATCGTAGTCGACCCAAAGTCCGCCCATCGAATAATGCATGCCGGGAAAGATGCGCATCGGGACGTGGCGGGGATCGTCACCCACAAACATCTCGTAGATTTCCAGGATTGCGCCGAGCTTCTTGTCGAGCGTTTCGGCCGGGATGTGGGTGACGTCCAAGTAGACCTGGTTCTGGCTGTTGACGCCCATGCCATCGAGACAAATCTGGAAAATTTCTCGCGTCGCGATGTCGCGCGGCACGAGGTTACCGTACGCCGGGTATTTTTCTTCTAAGAAATACCAACGTTCGCTTTCCGGAATTGAAGATGGTGATCGATTGTCACCCTTACTCTTAGGAACCCAGACGCGGCCGCCTTCCCCACGCGCGGACTCGCTCATTAGCCGCAACTTGTCTTCGCCCGGAATTGACGTCGGATGCACCTGGATGAACTCGCCATTCGCATACTTCGCACCCTGCTGGTAACAGGCGGCGACGGCGCTCCCTGTGCAGACCATGGAGTTGGTCGACTTGCCATAAATCAGTCCCGGCCCGCCACTCGCGATAATCACTGCATCAGCCGCAAACGCTTTCAACTCGAGCGAGCGCAGCTCCATGGCCACCAGACCGCGACAAACCTGATGGTCGTCGAGCACCAGGGACATCATCTCCCAGCCTTCGTATTTCTTTACCCGGCCGGAAACTTCATAGCGGCGCACCTGCTCATCGAGCGCGTAAAGCAGTTGCTGCCCAGTCGACGCACCGGCGAAAGCAGTGCGATGATGCTTGGTGCCGCCGAAACGCCGAAAATCGAGCAGCCCTTCGGGAGTTCTTGAGAAGGGCACACCCATGCGATCGAACAGATAGATGATTGCGGGCGCCATTTCGCACATGGCTTTGGCTGGAGGTTGGTTCGCGAGAAAATCGCCGCCGTAAATCGTGTCGTCAAAGTGAACCCAAGTCGAGTCGCCTTCACCTTTGGTATTGACAGCGCCGTTGATCCCGCCCTGCGCACACACGGAATGAGATCTCTTCACGGGCACCACTGAAAACAGATCGACGTCATGACCTGCCTCGGCAATTTTCATTGCCGCAGCCAAACCGGCGAGCCCGCCACCCACGATTGCGATTTTGATTCCCTTCGCCATACTGGTTAAAGAATTCCTGCCAGCAAACCCCCGTGTCGAATAAAAGCGACCGCGGCATTGATGCCAACGGCTAAGAGCACAACGCCGAACGCGATGCACGCGTACCCGGTAATCCGCTGGGCGCGCTCGCCTATGGTAATCCCCCAATCAACCAGGAAAAGCCAAATGCCGTTGGCGAAATGCCAGACTGTGGCCGTAATCCCGATCATGTAGACAATGAAAATTGGTACCATGCGAAATTCCCGCGCGACGATCTCGAAACTCTGTTCAGGATGATGGGCGACCGACACGGTGTTGAGTCCCGGGATCATTCCAAAACGAAAATTGAGAACATGAAATAAGATAAAGAAGAACAGAATAATTCCAGTCACGCGCTGGATCGTGTAGAACCAGTTTCTGGCGTATGGGTAATGCAAGTTGTTCGGTCGCGCTTCCACCGTAATCACTAAGCCATAAACGGCATGGTAGATTAGCGGAATGAAAATGCCGCCGATTTCGACCAGCAGGATGTAGGGAATAGCTTGAAGATCTTTGACGGCTTCATTGAAAGCAGCCCCACCTGCCAGGGCCTTCGAATTTGTATAGAAGTGTTCGAGGAGGAAGATGCCGAGCGGCATGATACCTGACAACTGATGCAATTTGCGCAGAACGAAAGTCCTGCTCAGGTGAATTGCCAACGACGCACTCCTTTATTAGATAGACTCGGCAAGGTTAAAGAAGCCTGCGGGAACGAATTCTTGATGGATTGCAATAGCAAAGAAAATTATAAAGCCAACACGTGAAAATGCAAGACGACAATCAAGATGGTCCGTTTCCCGAACCTGTGGTGATCGAAATCACGGACGTGTTCGACTTACACACGATTCCGCCCCGTGATGTGAAGCCGGTTGTCGGCGAGTACCTCCGCGAAGCCTTTGCGAAGGGATTTCCGGTCGTTCGCATAATTCACGGCAAAGGCATCGGAGTGCAGCGAGAGATCGTGCGAACCATACTGTCGCGCACTTCTTTCGTTTTGGATTGGACCGATGCGCCGCCAACAGCGGGAGGGCCGGGCGCGACGATCGTTAGATTCTCACGAGGCGCCGCTGATTAATCGACAAGTCTGACTAAGCAATCTGCAATTTTGTTACAACGACCCAAACAAGCTCTGCTCGGTAAGAAGACAAATAACATGCTCGACGGCCAATAAAGCTTCTTGAACATGCTGCGTATCACCACTCGGAATTACCACCGCAACATCTACTAGAGTGGTCAACGCGCCACCTTCACCCAGAAAACCGATTGTTTTCATCTTTTTCTCGCGGGCCGCCGTTACGGCCCTAATGACGTTCTCTGAGTTGCCGCTGGTGCTGATGGCTATCAGGAGATCGTTCGCCTTTCCTAAGGCCAGTACCTGCCTTTCGAATATGCCCTCGTATCCGTAATCATTTGCGTACGAAGTCAGAAAGGATGTGTCCGTCGTAAGCGCGATGGCCGGCAGTCCGGGCCGCTCAAAGTCTTTTGATAATCGATTCACGAGCTCGGCCGCGATATGCTGAGCGTCAGCGGCGCTGCCGCCGTTGCCACAGATCAAAAGCTTACGTTCAGCACGAAAGCAGTCTGAGATCAGCGCGGCGGCCTGGACTATCGAATCCAAACACGCGTCAGCTGTACGGCGGCTCGTTTCGGCGCTCGCCATCAGATGTTCGTACGCACGCCGGCGCGATTTATCATCGGCGTCAGATATTTTGCTCGCGGCTACTCGTTCGTTTTCAACCACTCAATCTCCTCCGGGGACTACTTGTGCGGGTTAGAGAGCCCGGTCATCTTAGAAGATTTTCCCGATTCATGAAATGCTCGGTTATTTGTAAGGCTCTGTAATCCGACTCGCTGATATGAATTAGCGGCCGTCGTCGATCGTCCTGCCTGCACAGCTTGGAGAGTGTGGTTCTGAGCAGTCGATTTTTTTGATGCCTTAATTAAGGTTTAGTTATGCGTTGACTTAACTTTGCAACACGAATTAATTCTTTTTTTCGTGCAGAATTCTGTTGACAGGAGCTTTGTAATGCTGTAAAAAACCCTCCACTTTGGCAAGCGGTTCTTCCAACATTGCCCGTCATATCAATAGGCTCCCCCCGACCCTATTGTCGGCCAGGTGTTAGGAAATTCCAACCGAGAAGATAAGACAAGATCCATTCCGGAGAAGGTAAGAAGAGAGACAGCCATAGATAAGGAGACCCCGAATGAACAAGTTTCGGTTAACAATTAATGCACTGGCGATCGCGATATTCATGCTCGCTTTTGCTTCTTTCGCTCAAGGACAGGCAACGCGTACGTGGGTATCGGGCGTCGGTGACGACGCGAATCCCTGCAGCCGTACCGCACCGTGCAAGACCTTTGCGGGTGCGATCTCAAAGACGGCTACCGACGGCGAGATTGATGCGCTCGATCCAGGTGGTTTCGGCGCAGTCACCATCACGAAAGCGATCACCATTGACGGAAATGGATGGGGCTCGATTCTGGCTGCTGGAACAACCGGCGTAGTTGTTAGTATTACGGCCAACTCAGGCAGCAATTTCGTGCAGCTCCGAAATATCTCAATTAACGGTGGCGGAACGGGCACTAACGGCATTCGCATCGTTAATGGCGTAAGTGGGGTAAGCGTCGCCATCGAAAACTGCGTAATCTTCGGGTTTCGAACCGGCAACGGCCGCGGGATTAGTGATGAGCGGGCCGCAGCGGGTAACTTGTTCGTGATGGATTGTCTCATCAAGAACAACACGGGGACTGGCATCGCGGTTATCGGCGTGGGAGCCACCAAGGCGACGATCGAAAATACCCGAGTAATCAAAAACTCGGACGGAATCGTGCTCAACGGTGCGTCGAGTTTCCTGGCAGCCCGCAATTGCGTAACCAACAACAATACCAACAACGGGTTTTCGGCCGGCGGCGGTTCGGATATGCAAATTATCAACTGCCAGACCATGTATAACGCGACAGGAATCCAGGCACTCGATGCGGTCACGGCCGTGCGCGTGTCGCGAACCACCATCGCGAGAAATACAACGAATGGCTTGGGCTTTGCCGGAGGGACAATTCAGTCCTACGGGAACAACGAGCTATCCAACAATTCGGGGAACAATGGTCCCTTCTCGGTGGGGGGAACACCGCTTCAGTAAGGGAAACCCGAGCTTCCCATTGACGATCGTCGCCTCCGCTCACCTTGGTGTTGAGCGGAGTTGAGCGGAGGCGGATTGTTTAGGTGGGGGGAGATGCGCCGCAAAGTTTTTTCGCAAACGCGTCTACCCATTTTCAGGGACCTTATTCTTATTTTTAGAGCGCAGCATTTTCGGCCAGCGTGTTAGGAAAATCCACCCGAGAAGTTCATAAGACAATATCTAGGTCTGGAGAAGAAGAGGTAAAAAATGAGAAACAGCCATAAATACGTAGCTAAGCGTCAGAACGGTCTTATTCTCAGCGGAGTCTTGTTAATGGTAGCCGCTGCGTTGGCTGTTCCCATTTATTCGGTTCGATCGAGTTCACGGGCGCCCCAGAAGAGCGCGCCGGTGACATCGAGCCAAATCCCCAGGGCCAAACAAAAACAGTTGTCGAGATCGGCACTTTTTGCGCCGTCAATTCTTAATACGATGCTGCCGGCCGGGGAAACCATCACCACCTACGCTGCGAATTGCACGACGCCTAAGTCAAGCTTCAATTTGGGCGAAACGGTATGCGCGAAAATCACCGGCGCGGACCAGCCCGTTGACGGCGTAGCTCAGACAAAAACCGGATGGGTGTCACCTTACGGCTCGCTGGTGCAAGGTGGCGGAATTGATGCCGATCCCAAAACGGCCACTTACGCGATACCGGCCACGGGCACGCAGACATTTACCGATGCCGGCGGAGGTACAGTAACTGTTGATAATCGCGGTACGTGGACGATAGGCGTTTACTCAGCATTAGACGGCTCGCTGAAGGCTGAAACGCCATTTGTGGTTCATGATCCTACCACTCCTTATGTTGATCTTTATGCAAGTCAGGCTACAGATATCGACGAATCCGGTGTGCCGGCCGGCTCAAGCAGTGCATTCCATATATTCGTGGGTAACCTTGGCCCAGACGCGGCCCAGAATGTTGTGCTCACCGATAACGTTCCGGCAAACACGACTTTTTCGGCGTTGATTCAGACGTCGGGACCAACGTTTTCTTGTACGACACCGGCCGTTGGTGGGACGGGAACGATTACTTGCACTATCGCAAGTTTGGCCGCCGACGATACGGCATCTTTTGATTTGGCCTACACTGTGAATGGGACCACTCCCGCGGGAACGCTCATCAGTAACACCGCGACCATGTCTAGTGATACTGCCGAGTTGAGAACAGACGACAATTCTTCGACTAAGACTGCGAAGGTGGTCGCCCCTAGCACCGGCGGCGGTAGCACGCTGTGCACGGTAGGCTGCCCGGATGACATCGTCACCGACGCGAACACCACCCAGAGTGGCCAGGATGGCCGCATCGTACACTTCTCGCCGCCCAGCGGTAATGATGAGTGTGGGTTGATAGTCGTTGACCATTGCAACGACTGTTTCTTTGCGGTAGGCGTGACGACAGTTACGGCCACGTCCGCGACGTCAGACACTTGCAGCTTTACTGTGACCGTTAACCCGCCGAATACCGGCAACGCCGCGATAGTGTGTCCGGCTAACCAGACGGCTAATGCGGACAGTAGCTGCGAGGCCAACATCACTATAGGTACTCCAGTCGCCTCAGGCACCAACGTAACGTTCTATGGCGTGCGTAGCGACGGCAAGCCCTTATACAATTGCGACTGCTACCTGCCGAATGCGAATGATCCTGGTGTGGAGTGTGAAGTAACCGGGTCCTGCACGCGACGCGCCGACGCTCCCTTTGGCGCTGGCGTAACCACCATCACGTGGACCGCGTATTCGCACAGTAGCCCCGGACCTTATGCGACCCCAGCGGATGAAGAGGCGGCTCGAACCGGCAGCGCATCATGCGTTCAGACGATAACCGTCAACGATGTGACGCCGCCGACTATCTCGGCCACAAACTCATCGGCCTCAGCCGACGTGAGCTGTCAGGCCCCGATACCGGATTACAGCAACACGGCCGCCGATAATTGCGCATGCTCGAATACCGACACCACAGAGGATTGTCAGGGGCATCCGCACTTCACCTATACGCAAACCCCGGCTGCGGGCACGATGGTGGGACTGGGACCGCATACAGTTCACATCACTGTGAATGACAACTCCAGTAACAATGGCGGAGCAGGTAACACCACGAGCAAGGACGTCACGTTTACGGTTAATGACACTACGGCGCCGGTGATTACTTGTCCGGGCAACCAGACGGCCAACACCGCGCCCGGCACTTGCTCGGCTACTGTGGTTACGGGGACAGCCACCGCCACGGACAATTGCGACACCACTCCGACTATTACTGCCACGCGCAGTGATGGCCAGCCACTAACGGCCGTGTATCCGAAGGGAACTACGACCATAACCTGGAGGGCCACCGACGATGCGGGCAACTATTCAGAGTGCACGCAAACCGTCACGGTGGTGGACAATGAGGCTCCGACCATAACATTCAATGGTCAGACGCCCTCGATGTGGCCACCGAACCACAGTTATCACACGTTCACGGCGGCAAACTTTGTCGCGAGCGTCAGCGATAACTGCGACACGCTGAGCGTCAGTGACGTCGACATCATTAGCGCGACGAGCGACGAGACTGAGAATGGCGGCGGAGACGGCAATACGAATAACGACATCGTAATTGCCTCCAACTGCAAGTCAATCCAGTTGCGTGCCGAGCGCCAGGGCGGCGGCAACGGCCGGGTCTACACAATCACGTTTAGACTTCGTGACACGTCGGGTAACACGACGACGGGCACCGCGAAGGTCTACACGCCGAAGAACCCGAGCCAGACACCTGTGGACGATGGTCCGCACTATTCGGTTAGCGGCAATTGTCCGTAACTGTGTCGTTGGCGAACTTACGGAAGCGGGCGTTCCCGAGCGCCCGCTTACCTGAGCAACTGGTTTTTAAAGGGAGGCAATATGAAAAACTCACGTAGCAAACGCAATTCTTATCGCTTGGCAATTTTTCCACTTTTTCTGTTCGCCTTGGCGGCTCTCTCGAGTGCCCGGACACCGGTGGCAACCTCGGTTAATATTGTGAATAACTCGAACCGGGAAATTCGCAATGTATATCTGTCGCACGTCAACGCAGATGATTGGAGTGATAACCAACTCAGCAACGGCGCATCCATCGCAGCGGGACAGTCATACAATCTCAGCAACCTGGCCTGCGATCAGGAACAGGTCAAGGTCATTGGTGAAGATCAGGATGGCTGCTTTCTTTCGACTACTGTGAATTGTGGTCAAAGTGCAACCTGGACGATTACCAACGACACTGCCAGGGATTGCGGGGGCAGTTAGATTCGCTGAACATTGACAAGAGTTTCTCTTGTCAAAGGGACAATAAATACTTATTTTGTTGAAAGGGATTTGATTGCAACGGTGACTGGCACGTCCGGTGTCGCGGTAACAAATCCAGTTCAGCTCAAACCAGAAAGACAATTAGGAGGCTCGAAAATGAACAAAGTTCGATTCACAATCAGTACCTTGGCAATCGCGATATTCATGTTCGCTTTTGCATCCATGGCGCAGGCTCAGGCTACGCGCACCTGGGTGTCGGGTGTTGGTGATGACGCCAACCCCTGCAGCCGTACCGCGCCCTGCAAAACATTCGCGGGTGCGATCTCAAAGACCGCCGTCGACGGCGAGATTGATGCGCTCGATCCAGGTGGTTTCGGCGCGGTTACCGTCACCAAGGCGATCACCATTGATGGCAATGGATGGGGCTCGATTCTGGCTGCCGGCACAACTGGCGTGATTGTTAACATTACCGCCAACTCAGGCAGCAATTTCGTACAGCTCCGGAATATCTCCATTAATGGTGGCGGAACGGGCACTAACGGCATTCGCATCCTTAATGGCGTAAGCGGGTTAAGCGTCGCCATCGAAAACTGCGTAGTTTTCGGTTTTCGAGGCGCCCCTGGCCGCGGGATCACTGACGAACGGACCACAACAGGCAATTTATTCGTCATAGATTGTCTCGTCAAAAACAACGTAGGGACCGGCATCGCGGTTATCGGCACGGGCGCCACCAAGGCCACGATCGAAAATACCCGATCAATCAAGAACTCGGACGGAATCGTGCTCAGTGGTGCGTCGAGTTTCCTGGCCGCGCGCAATTGCGTGACCAACAATAATACGACTAACGGAATCTCGGCGGGTGGCGGTTCGGATATGCAAATTATCAACTGCCAGACCATGTATAACGCGACTGGAATCCAGGCACTCGACGCGGTCACGGCCGTGCGCGTGTCTCGCACCACAATCGCGAGAAATACAACGAATGGGTTGGGGTTTGCCGGAGGAACAATTCAGTCCTACGGGAACAACGAACTATCCAATAATGCGGGGAACAATGGTCCCTTCACGGCTGGGGGAACACCGCTTCAGTAAGAACAAGCTCGAGCTTCCCATTTAATTACACCGCCTCCGTTCACCTTGGTGTTTAGTTGAGCGGAGGCGGTTCTTTGTTCGCGCGGAAGGGTTCGTCGCTGAGCTTTATCAGCACAGGCCCTCGCCCGCGGACACCTTGGTTTCTGTTTTAGTAGCGGAAAGATTTCTGATCTGCTCGCAGATCGAGAACAGGGTGAGCTATTCTCAGTCGCGGAACAATCAGGCCAAAGCTGAGACGACGGCCCTGGCCCTGCCTCGGAAGACAACTGCTATAGTTTGGAAGCGGTCTTAGATACCCAGCACATCGACCAGATCTTGTACTGCGGCGGCGCTCTTTTGGAGCGCTATTCGCTCTTCAGCGGTTAGGGTAATCTCAATTACCTGTTCGAGGCCTTTCGAGCCCAGCTTGCACGGCACGCCCACATACAAACCATTTATTCCGTATTCGCCCTCGAGGTAAGCTGCGCACGGGAGGATCTTTTTCTTGTCTTTAAGAATCGATTCAGTCATCTCGACTGCCGCAGCCGACGGCGCGTAATAAGCCGACCCGGTCTTCAGGAGACTTACAATTTCGGCTCCGCCATTCGCGGTGCGTTTGACGATCGCGGCGATCTGTTCCTCAGAAAGTAATTCGGTTATGGGAATGCCCGCGCAGGTGGAATAGCGCGGCAGCGGCACCATCGTGTCGCCGTGGCCTCCGAGCACGAAGGCCGTGACGTTCTCTACTGAAACATCCAGCGCTTCGGCCAGAAAGCAACGCATGCGCGCCGAATCCAACACGCCCGCCATGCCGATGACCCGATGTTTGGGAAAGCCCGACCTGCGCAGGGCAACCTGGCACATCGCATCGAGAGGATTTGAAACGATAATCAGGATTGAATTTGGTGATCGCTTCACGCACTCATCAACGACTTTGCCGACAATGTCAGCGTTTGTGCGAAGCAGATCGTCCCGGCTCATCCCCGGCTTACGCGGCAGGCCGGCGGTGATAATTACCACATCAGAGTCTGCGGTTTCGTCGTACGTATTCGTGCCCGTCAGCCGAACATCGAAACCTTCAATGGGCGCGGTTTCAGCCAAATCGAGCGATTTACCTTGCGGCACGCCTTCGACGATGTCCACCAAAACGACATCGCCCAATTCTTTTGAGGCCAACCAATGCGCGGCCGTCGCGCCGACGTTGCCGGCGCCAACTACGGTAATTTTCTTTCGCGTTCCCATAATGATTCCTCTTATTCGGCGGAGTACTACTCGCGCTGAAAGTTTGCAGTAAAGATTTTCGAGCGAGCTTGAAAGAAACCGAGTCTAATTGCGCGATTGCGAGAGTGTCAAGCAGTGCTTATTTAAAGTAGCGGGGTAAAAATGTGTGTTGCTCGAACACTTGCTGTCGGTCCCGGAGGGACCGAATGTTTATAGAAACCCAGCCTCATGGAATGAAGCTCCGGAGGAGCGAAACCTTTAAGGTCGACTTGTTTAGTTACGCTCCCCCGGAGCTAAAGTCATTGTCGACGTGAGGGTCTATAAACATTTGGCCGCTCTGCGGCCAGTTCCGTAGTCTCTCGGTTACATCAACACAGAATTACCGACTGCCTTATCCGTAGGTCGTGATGACGAATACGAGCGCTGCTTCTTTCTTCGCCGGACAAAGCAGCAAAACCAATTTGAGGGCCGGTTGATTTACGACAACGCCAAAAAGAACGGCTATAATCCGGTGCGTCTTATCACTATCAAGACGGCTCTGGACTGGAGCGCAAGCGTCCTCGCTTGCAGTCGCTGCTCTGGTTGCGCTAAGAGGCAACCGGGACGGTTGCGCTTCAGTCGCTTTCAATTCAATTAATATGTTGCAGGTTGTCCAGAACGCTCGGAATGGAGAGTTGGAGTTGCGCGAGGTTCCGCCGCCGGCGCTTTTGCCTGGCGGTGTGCTGGTGCGGACAGCGGCTTCTTTGATTAGCGCCGGGACCGAGAAAGCAGTCATTGAACTTGGTAAGAAGAGCCTGCTCGGAAAAGCCCGAGAGCGACCAGACCTGGTAAGACAGGTTGTGGGCAGGGTCCGATCACAAGGCTTGAAGCACACTATTGAAAGCGTCGTGACGAAAATGGATCGTCCTTTGGCGCTGGGATATAGCGCCGCCGGCGTCGTCGAAGAAATCGGTCCAGAAGTTTCCAGCCTTAAGATTGGAGATCGCGTGGCCATTGCCGGCGCCGGATACGCCAGCCACGCGGAAATCAACTACGTTCCGTTGAACCTGACGTCGTTGATTCCAGCCGAAGTTGAATTTGAAGAAGCAGCGTATTCAACCGTCGCGAGCATTGCCATGCAGGGCGTGCGACTGGCCCGGCCGGAATTGGGAGAGTTGGTTGCGGTCAGCGGTCTCGGCTTGATTGGTTTGATTGCGGTCCAACTGCTCAAGGCGAATGGCTGTCGCGTCATGGGAATTGATTTCAGCAGAGATAAAGTTGAGCTGGGGTTACGTCTTGGAATGGATCAGGGGATCGTTCTTGAGGCCGACGATCCGCATCGGGCTATCGACAGTTTCACAAAAGGTCGCGGAGTCGATTTGACCTTCATCACGGCCGCGACCACCAGCAATCAGCCGATTGAGCTCGCCGGCCAAATCACGCGGCGCAAGGGTTCTATCGTCGTCGTCGGCGCGGTGGGATTGAATATTCCGCGCGACATCTATTATCGCAAAGAGCTGGACGTCAAAATTTCAATGTCATACGGGCCGGGGCGCTACGATTCGTCCTATGAAGAAGGTGGCCTCGACTACCCTTATGATTACGTCCGTTGGACTGAACAGCGGAACCTGGAATCAGTGCTTGATTTGATGGGCCGCGGAAAACTTGACGTTCGCTCGTTGACCACACATCGATTTCCTCTTAATCAAGCAGCAGCCGCTTACGATCTGATTCATAAGGGGAGCGAACCGTACGTTGGCATTATCCTTAATTACGATCTTAGTAAGCCTCAGGAAAAAGTTGTCCCGGCGAAGGCCGTCACTCCTCATAAACAAATCGAGAGCCTGGGTGTTGGTTTCGTGGGCGCGGGCAATTACGCGTCGGCTCAATTGCTTCCTCATCTAAAAAACAATCCTCAGGTTCAACTGCTTGGGTTAGTGTCGGCCACTGGTTTAAGCGCCAAGCAAAAAGCAGACAAGTTTGGATTTGCTTATTGCGGCACCGACATCAAGGCCCTGATCGAAGATTCATCGATCGACGCGGTCTTCATCGGAACCCGCCACAGCACGCACGCGGATTTTGCCATTCAAGCTCTCAACGCCGGCAAGCATGTATTCGTTGAGAAACCGATGGTCGTAAGTGAAGAGCAGCTCGATGCGGTTTGTGACGCTTATCTGAAAGCCAATTCTCAAAAGCCAACCGGATTGATGGTGGGATTGAACCGGCGGTTTGCGCCGATGACTACTCAGCTCAAAGGAGCATTCAAGACCGGCGAAGCCAGGCAGATGATTTATCGCGTAAACAGTGGCCATATTCCGACTTCAACCTGGCTGCATGAGCCCCATGAGGGCGGCGGCATGATGATCGGCGAAATGTGCCACTTCATTGATCTGATGTCTTTCATCTGTGAAGAAAGTCCCGTTGGTGTCTTCGCCCGGGCGCTGTCGCTTAACAACCAAAAAATTGCGGATGGCGATAACCTCGTAATTGTGGTTTCGTTCGCAGGCGGCTCGGTCGGGACGCTCTGTTACAACACCGTCGGCAGTAAAGCTTTTCCCAAAGAGCGTCTGGAAGTGTTTGGCGGGGGCCGCGCGGGCGTGCTCGATGACTTTCGCGCGTTGGAGATCACTGAAGGCGACAAAGTGACCCGCACCAAATCATCAAATCAGAACAAGGGTCAGGAGAACGAGGTCGCCGAAACTGTGAAGGCTTTTCGCGCGAATGGCGTTGCTCCAATTCCATTTAAAGATCTGGTTAACGTCATGCGGGTTATTTTCGCCGCCCGTCAATCATCGCTGACGGGCGAGCTGGTCCTAATTGAGAGATTTGAATAATTGGTTTCCTCTGTGAAATCTCGGTGGTGGTTTCTTATTGAAGAGAATTTCACCACAGAGACACAAAGTTCCACCGAGGCACACAGAGATTTGGAAACCTGAACTCGACCAGACTTGCTCATAAGAATCACCGGTGTGACTGAAGATCCAACCGCGAAATCAGCGACCGAACTCGCCTCGCAAATTCGCACGCGCCGGATATCTGCCGTCGAAGTTGTTGAAGCCCACCTCAAGCGAATCGAGCAAGTCAATCCCGAACTGAATGCGATCGTTACCATTGCGAACGACGCTCTGGACCGTGCCCGCGAGGCCGATGAGAGTCTTGGCGGCGTCAGCAGTATTGGTCCGTTACATGGCGTGCCGCTCACGATCAAAGACACCATTGATACTCAGGGTTTGCGGACCACATACGGTTCTCGGCTGCGGGCTGGTCACGTGCCAACTCAAGACGCAACCGCGGTCGCCAGATTAAGAGCGGCCGGCGCAATCATTCTTGGCAAGACCAACACGCCCGAGATGGCGATACCTTACGAAACCGACAATCCGGTTTTTGGCCGCACGAACAATCCTCACAGTTCAAAACGCACGGCCGGTGGTTCGAGCGGAGGCGAAGCCGCGGCGATTGCGGCGCATTTATCACCGGCCGGAATTGGCAGCGATTTATCCGGATCGATTCGGGTGCCGGCGCACTTCTGCGGCATCAACGGATTGAAACCCACGACTGGGCGTGTGCCTATGGAAGGCCATGTGCCGGAAGCGACGGGTACGCTCTCGCTGGGCGCATGCATTGGTCCCATGGCGCGCCGCGTGGTTGATCTCGCGTTGCTGTTCAATGTGCTAGCTGATGCACCTCCAACAGAATTCTCTGACACCCAATTTGTCGCGCATGCGCGGCGCGAGTTACACGACGTGCAACTCGCCTTTTACTGTGACGACGGTCATACGCCGGTCACGGAAGAGACTGAAGCGGCGATTAGGACTGCGGCGCGATCTCTTTCGGATGCCGGTCTGGTGGTGCGTGAAGAACGTCCGCCGTCAGTTTCCGAAGGGCCCCGGCTGTGGGTTGAGTTGTTTTCGCGCGCGGGGACTGAACAGTTACGGTCGTTTTATCGAGGAAGGGAAGATGAGGCCGGGCCCTTAGTGGCGTCGTTAATTGCGAAAGCTGAAGATGCGTCAACTTTTGAAAACAGAATCACAACTGCCGAAGCCTTGGCGCGGGCCGTCGTGGAACGCGAACGTCTTCGCGAAGAGTTGCTCGACTGGATGAAGACGACGCCGTTGATTATTGCTCCCGTCGGTGCGGTCACGGCGTTCGAACATGGAGCGAACCGAGTTAACGTAAGCGGCCAATCCATCAGTACATTTCGCGCGTTCAGTTACGCGCAGACCTTCAACGTTTTTGGATTGCCCGCGGTCACGGTTCCCGTGGCGCACTCGGCCGAAAGGTTGCCGATTGGAGTGCAAATCGTGGGTCGCCCTTTCGAAGAGAGTATGGTTTTGGCCGCCGCGTCGATTGTCGAGGAAACAGTCGGCTTCGCCTGATCTGATTTCAGCAAGGAGTTTCTCTAGCCCAGGCGTTTACGCCTGGGTAAGAAACCGCGGGTGGGATTAAAGCCCCATTAATGGGGCTTCTGAAACTAACAACGTTTCATTCCCCAGGCGTAAACGCCTGGGCTACGGAAAAGTCATCCAAATTGCGAAACTACAGTCGGCTTCGCATGATTGTCGAAGGCGGCTTGTTTCGTTATAGTTGCGCCTCAAGTTTACTAAGCCGCGACCTCCTGGAGGTGAATTATGTCACTCGCTCTAATGTTCTTGTTGCAAGCCGAGGTTCTCGGAGGCTTTCTCTTAGTCGTTGTTTTATTTGTCCTTGGCATTTCGCTGCTGGTCATTGCTGTGAAGACGATCAAGATCGTCCCGCAGGCTACCGTAATGCTGATTGAGCGGCTGGGTCGGTTCAGTCGTGTGGCCTCCAGCGGCTTGAACATAATCGTGCCGTTCATCGACAAGCCGCGCGCCGTCTATTGGACCAACACCCGCGGCGGGATGACGTCGATCGATTTGCGCGAACAGTACATCGATTTGCCGCCACAGCCGGTCATCACGCGCGACAACGTGACGATTCAAGTCGACTCGGTTGTCTACTGGCAAATCACAGATCCGATTAAGGCCGTGTACGAAATGAACGACTTGGTGGGCGGTCTGGTGCAATTGACGATCACCGGCATGCGCGCCGTCATGGGCGACATGGATCTCGATCACACGCTATCCCAGCGCGATCAAATCAATTCGAAGTTGCGCATCATCCTCGATGAAGCAACGGACAAGTGGGGCTTAAAAGTGACGCGCGTCGATGTGAAAAATATCAACCCGCCTGAGGACGTTCGCGTGACGATGGAAAAACAAATGACCGCTGAGCGCAACCGCCGCGCGTTGGTCCTGCAAGCTGAAGGCGAACGCCAGGCTAACGTCACCCGCGCCGAAGGTGAGAAGCAAGCGGCCGTGACTCGGTCCGAAGGTGAGAAGCAATCCGCCATCTTGCAAGCTGAGGGTCTGGCCCAGGCTCGTCTGCGACAAGCCGAGGCTGAAGCGCAGGCAATCAATCAAGTCGCGTCGGCGATGGAGGCGCACGGAAATCCGGCGCAGTACCTGCTTACGACGCGATACATAGAAAGCTTGCGCGACATGACCAAGAGCAACAACGCGAAAGTGATCTTCATGCCGGTTGAAACGTCCAGCATGCTTTCCAGCGTGGGCACGATCAAAGAGATGCTGTCCGAAACGGGAGGGAAGCGTTCGGATGATGAGCAGAAGCCGCCGCCTCCCCGGCAGTTGCGCTGATTCAACCGTGGCTGTAGTCACTGCGAAGCTCAAGATCCCGCTTGATTTTCGTTCATGCATCTGATGCGTGCATGACACCCAGATAATCATACGTTTAGCTAATCGGAGGCTTTGAAGTGTCGCTTTCCGATTGAGCCAAACAGCCTTAAGGAGGAGCGATGACGCCCACAGAAGTCTTCCTCTCTTATTCACATAAAGACGAGAAACTCCGTCAGGAGTTAGTCAAGCATCTCAATATTCTAAAACACCAAGGACTAATCGCTGATTGGCATGATAGAAAGATCCTTCCAGGTGATGAATGGAAAGACGTATTGGACGACCACCTGAACAGCGCGAAGATTATTCTGCTGCTCGTAAGCGCTGATTTCGTAAGTTCAGAATACTGTTACAACGTTGAAATGAAGCGTGCCATGGAGAGGCATCGAAACGGAGACGCGCGCGTGATTCCGATCATTCTTCGCGATGTTGATTGGAAGGGTGCGCCCTTTGGTTCCTTACAAGCGTTGCCAACTGACGGTAGACCGATCACGAGTCCTCACTGGAAGAATAGAGACGAAGCGTTAACGACCGTTGCACGTGGAATCAGGTCGGTAATCGACACAATGGATAAGCGAATTTCCGCGACCGGTCAGAATCGAGTAATTTCCGGGAGAAGTTCTAAGCCCGCAGTCGGTAGGACAAAGGGTCGAACACTACGGCCACAGCGAAAACCGGCCGAGCGCGGCAGACCTCAATTTGCTAAAGATGTCGGCAGCCTTTACAGACTCCTCGGATTCAAAGTTGATGAGGATCATCCTATTACTGCAAAAGCAAATGTAATCATTTGTGAGCAAACCGTTCGTGGCGGCCCAATAGCTCGGCTATATGTTCAATGCCTCGACCAACGAAAAAGAGTGTCTGCCGCTGTATGTCGGCAGTTCGTAGCGGATTTGAAGTCCATTCCTGAAGACAAGGGAATAACGGGTGGGGTACTCGTGACAAGAATCGCACCAACTCCTGGTATTCGAAACACTGTAAATTCGCCTAAGTGTAGAATTCTCGGCTTCTCCGAATTGTTTGACGAACTTCTAAATGTAAACGCGATTCTAAGTTCATACTCAGCTTGGTATGAGCGGCAAGAGATATATTTGTCGTACTTGCCGCTTAGATGTACAAGGCGTGGTGAGGAATTTTCAACGGAAAGCGTAAAACCCGATTTAGTCCGCGACATATATCAGTGGCTCAATAATTCAGATCAGCTATTTGTAATCCTGGGAGATTTTGGGACGGGCAAAACAACCATTGCCCAGAGGTTGAAATATGAGCTTGCAAACAAGTATCTGACGGGGACAAGCGCGTTGGTGCCGATTTACATTCCCTTACGAAATTATGAAAGTGTAGGCTCTCTTGAAAAATTCGTAGAAGCACAACTTCAGAACGAGTTGGATATTCATGTGCCTTTTAAGAAGTTCTTGGAATTTGTTACGCAGGGGAGACTGTTGTTGCTTCTTGATGGGTTTGATGAGATGGGTCAGCAGGTTGACAAGGAAAGGAGACGAGCGAATTTCGAACAGCTTGTACCTTTGTTACTGGCATCACCGAAGAACGTTTTAACTTGCCGCCCGGCTTATTTTCTGACAGACGAAGAACTTGATTCCGTCTTCGAGAGTATTTCGCAATTCAGCTTTCCCATTAAGAGACAGAATCTAACTAGCGCTACTCGTAAAGGACACGACGCCTTTCTTTCAGCGGTTGAGAGATGGAACACTGCGGATACCGGTTCCTTTCACTCCTTTGCCGGCATTCAATCGGTTCAAATCTGTGAACTTACGGAAAGAGATGTTGACCGTTATGTTGTCAACTTTAATAGGCGTGTCGGTGCCGAAGACGACATATCCATCAAGTCATTGCGCGAGCGAATCAGACAAACCTATGATTTAGAAGACTTGGCGCGGCGGCCAGTCTTATTGAACATGATTGTGCAAACTGTGCCACTGTTGCCAGTTGACAAAGAGGCCTCGCCGTCCGTGATTTACGGCGCGTATACGAGCACATGGATGAATCATGAGTACGCAAAAGGGCAGGTCCGAATGCTTGTCCCAGCTGCGGAAAAGCGTGGATTTATGCAAACGCTGGCTTGGCAAATGTATGTTGACGGTGTCGTTCAGATGCACTATTCGAAGTTGACCCCCCACTTGTCCCAGTTTTTTAAGGCTAAGAACAGGATGGCGGACTTTATCGCAACTGATATACAAGCATGTAGTTTTCTCGAACGCGATCAGGATGGTAAGTTCAGATTTAGTCATAAATCATTCTTAGAATATTTCGCTGCCGAGCACCTGCGGGCATGCTTCGAAAGACGTGAATACGAGAATTTGCGGATGTTTGCGCTGGCTGACGCGGTGTGCTTTTTCCTCGGCGACATGGTCCACGCCGATGCAGCCCTATTAGAGCAGTTTCGGCGACAACTACAGTTGATGTTGGACCAGAACATCACAAGAAAGGATAACTTGACGCTTCGTGATAACTTGATTCGAATATTCTCTAAAGCTCGGACGAAGATCGCCGGATTACGAGCTAGGCAGACCACATTCGAAAACATTGGGTTTAGAGGGAATGGCTTCTCCGGTGAATTCATCAAACCCGTGTGGCGAGACGTTGTATTTGAAAACTGTTCGTTTTCAGACCTTCGCGTGTGGGATCTTAGCGCAGCAAATGTACAACTTAGCAATTGCCGATCCAATAACGTTGTTCTAAGCAATATCAACCGCAGCAGGGCTTCTTCGTTAGATCAGCTCGGAATCCAAATCAACAATTGCACAATGGATCAGGTTACCTTCGAAGGCGCTGCTTCGACGCTTATCAGTGAGTCCTCACTGATATCCGTTAGCGTCCGGCCTGTAGAAGGACGGATGAGGATTAATTCTTGCAGAGTTGAAGGTAGCGATATCGAGCAGTCGTTGAAAGATTTCGTTATGGCTCACACGAAACTAACGCGTTGCAATTTAAGCGGAGCCCCGACTCTAGCTGACAACACCTATCATTTCTTAGATGTTATTCGGCGTCGGTGGAAAACCTCAAGGGACAAACCACCAAAATGGAACCACCTAACATTTAATCATTGCCTCATCACGTGGTGGGATTTTTCCCAGACCGAAATCATTGACTGCGACTTTTATTCATGTTGGTTCTTGGCCTGTCGGTTTAGAGATATACAGCAAATGCAAGCATTTTTGGGGTCGAAGAATGCCGTCAGATGCAAGTTCGCGCTTCTTTGTCTGCGTGAAATCGAGCAAGAAAAAGACGACCCTAAGCCATTTCGATCGCATAATGCCCTGTTGCGACTTTTGGAGGGTCTTTCGCCTCAAGCAAGCAATAAGATCGGACCTGATTGGTTAAGGAACATTAAGTTTTATAAGGATCCTGTGCAAGCTTCGCTCGTCAATAGAGACGCGAGAATTCTCAGCGCTGGTCTGATGGTTCCTCACACGATCGAAGACCTATTGTAAGTGGGTGGCCACTTTGGCGTTCTTCCGAGTCGGCCAAACCGTAACTGTGTCTAAGCCCTCGACACGTACAACATGTCCATGTAAAATCGTTCGCTTAATTCATGAGCGAAATCGCTGACAGTGTGAACGGTGTAACCACAGCCGGACCGGATGACGGTGCGCTCGAACTGCGTCTTTTCCGCACGATGATTTTCAGCGTGATGGGCGCGGTCATGGTCGCGACAATTTTGGCTCCCTGGCGGGTTACGCTCGGGTTAATGGTCGGAGGCGGTTTGTCGCTACTGAATTTTCACTGGCTGAGCACTTCCGTAGGTGCGATATTGAGTGTCGCGCCGGTGCAGAAGCCGAGAGTTAGAGTCTCGCGTTACTTCATTCGCTATTTCATTGTGGGCTTCGTTGTCTTTGCCGCGTACCAACTGCAATTGGTATCGCTGGCAGCCGCGATCGCGGGCCTCTGTGCCTTTGTGCCCGCGCTGTTCGTCGAAGCTTCCAGACAGTTTTATTTTGCGATTTTTAATCGAGAGGAATCCTGTTGATGTTTTTCTTCCTGGCTGAAGAGACCGCGAAAGCCGCGGAGCCGGTGCACGAGGCGGCTGCCGAGCATTCCCCAATCATCGTCAAGCTGGTCAACCATTATTTCGGCGAGTACGCGTACAACTTTGAAATGAAGTACACGTACCCGAAATGGAAATGGCTGCTGGCTAAGTTTGGCACCACGCCCGATGCCGCCTTTGGGGCTTATACGCCTGAGAACGCGATCCCCTGGTACACGATCATGTTTGTGATCGCCTGCATTCTCAGCGTGCTGATAATTTGGATCTTGAAGGGGAAACTTTCCGAAGAAGAACCCGGTGGAGGTCAGCAAACATTAGAGGCCGGAGTGCTCGCAGTGCGAGGCATGCTCGAAGACATTGTCGGTCCGCATGGATTGCAATACTTTCCGGTCGTCATGACTTTCGCGGTGCTCATCCTGATTTCAAACTTGATGGGGTTCTTCCCGCTCTTCATGACACCAACCGCGGCTACCAGCGTGACCTTTGCGCTGGGCGTGTCTTCGTTTCTTTACTACAACTACATCGGCATTAAAGAGAATGGAGTATTCAAACACCTGGGACACCTGGCAGGGCCAATCTGGTGGATCGCGCCGCTGATCTTTCCGATCGAACTAATCAGTAATTTCATCCGGCCCTTCTCGTTGGGAATACGTCTTTTCGGAAACATGTTTGCCGACGAACAGGTGATGGAAACGATCTCGCACCTGCTTCCGGGAATTACTTACTGGGGCCTGCCTGTCGTGATCATGCCCCTCAGTCTTTTCGTTTGTTTTATCCAGACCTTCGTCTTCGTTCTGTTATCGCAGTTATACATTAGCGAGGTTTCGCATCCGCCGCATGACGAACATGCTCACGCGGAACACGAACACGGAGAGATTGCGGCGACGGCTGCCGCTTAATTCGGCTTTATGAATGCGCATTCGAGCGGTGCACGCAACGCGCGCGCACACGTTGAGCGTAAAACACATCACGAAAGCGGGAAGAGTTCGGCCAATTATTGTCAGTCATAGTCTGTATCGCAGGAGCGCCGTTGTAAGAGGGGCGGTGGATACCGGATGCGGGCGAAATCATACCGGCTTATTCCTCCTGTTTCGTGAAACCATTGATGCGTTTAGAGGCGGGCTACTGCCCGCCGCGCGCGATTCAAAGTGGCGGGCGGTAGCCCGCCTCTAAACAAATCTGATTGTTTTTTTGTTTTTCGAGAGGAGAAATGAAGATGAAGAAATTTAGAATGCTGGGCCCGGCGGCGCTAACGGTAATTCTCACCGCCATTACGGCCGTAGCCCAGCCGGCGAATCAAGCCGCCGAAGGTGGTTCGAACCACAGAGGCTACATCGCAATTGCCGCGGGAATTGGTTTTGCCATCGCGGTGTTCGGCGGCGCGCTGGGCCAGTCAAAAATTGGTGCGGCGGCTTGTGAAGGCGCGGCGCGCAATCCCGGCGCGGCAGGTCGAATCCAGACCATGATGATTCTGGGTCTCGCTTTGATTGAATCATTGGTTCTTTTCGCGTTGCTGATCGTATTTACGGTGGTAAAAGGCGCGTAAACGATCGCACTTGCTTAACAACAACTACGAGCGCGGCAAGGCTGTCGCGCTCGTATTCTTTTTGGCATCGACTTTGCTTGTGTGAATTTTACTGTGTTACGCTTGCCGAAAGCGCACGAAAAGAGATCAGATGAAAGCTTGTCCCGAGTGTGGCAAAGAATACTCGAACACCAGCACGCTGTGTCCGGTTGACGGCGCCGTCCTCCAGAAGACGGAAGATCCGTTAATTGGCGAGACGCTCGCCGGAAAATATCTGGTGGAGGAATTGATCAAGCGGGGCGGGATGGGCGCTGTCTATCGCGGCAAGCACATTCTGATGGATAAGCGCGTCGCGATCAAAGTTCTGCGTCCGTCGCTCGCCGTCGATGATCACGTGGTGGCCCGCTTCTCACGCGAAGCCAAGGCAGCTTCCCGCATATCTCATCCGCACGCCGTTAACGTCACCGACTTTGGCGAAGCCGAAAGCGGCGTCGTGTTTTTGGTCATGGAATACCTCGACGGCAGGACGCTGAAGGATGTGATCAAGAGCAAAGGGCCGATGCCCATCGATCAGGTTTCCGAATTGGTGCGTCAGATCGCCGGCGCCCTCGATGCCGCCCACGAACAAGGTGTTGTTCATCGCGATTTGAAGAGCGACAACATCATGATTTCGGACACGAACGGCGGAGAGTGGGCCAAGGTCCTGGATTTTGGCATCGCCAAAATTCAGCAGCCGGAAGGCGCGCGTGACATCGACATCACCGCGGCCAACCTGGTGATCGGCACGCCGCAGTACATGTCGCCCGAACAGTGTTCACAGTCAGGCCCCATTGACGCGCGGTCTGACATCTATTCGCTGGGGATAATTATTTATGAAATGTTCGCCGGCCGCGTGCCGTTTACCGGCGAGTCGCCGACCGTAATCATGATGAAGCAGGTTCAGGATGAGCCGCCGTCGATACTCGAGACACGGCCTGACCTGCCGCCCGAAGTGGGCGAGATTCTGGCGCGGACATTAGCCAAGCAACCAGACGATCGATTTCAGACGGCAGGTGAATTGTCCAAGGCGCTGGCCGATGTTGCCGCCGAAGTTGAAGCTTCGATTGTCGTCGGCGCGCCGGCGACGGCGCCAAACGCACCTGTCGCTGGAATCCTTGATGACGATCTGGATGAAGCGACTCTGGTCAGGCCGAGGCAGGTCGATGAAGTGACCGTGGTCGAACCACGGCGCGAGGCCGAACTGTTCTCACAACCATTACCGCCGGCTCCTCCGCCCGCGGGCAATCCGTGGCGCATCCTGATCCCGGCAGCGATCGCTTTGGTGGCGGTTTTTGGGGTGGTTTTCCTGCTGACTCGCGGCAGCGGCCAAACTCAATCACCAAATGCCAACATTGGACAGACCGGGCTGGTGCCCGACCCGAGCAGCCAACCTGTTCAGCCGATGGGAACTCCCACCGGCGAGAGCGAACGCAACATTCAGTCGCAACCTTCGTCGACACCCACGCCTCGAGTTATTGATGTGAATGCCAACGCCAATCCGGAACCGGCTACGCCCCCGAGCAACTCAAATTCGAATAGTAATCGCGTTGCGAATCCGGGCGAAGCGCCCACGCCAAAGCCTACTCCGAAACCGGTTGACGACGAACCGCCACCGCCTAAACCAACTGCGACGCGCGCAGCGCCGAGGGTGACGCCTACGCCGGAAGGCAAGTAATTAGATAAATATGGAGTGCGCGGCAGAGCGAAGCGGCGACGGCGCTTTGGATTGGTGCACGTTCGCACTCCGAAGATCCAAAGCGCCGTCGCCGCTGCGCTCTGCCGGCGCACTCTAAATTAGGCCTGATCGATCGCTTTGGTGACCATCTCGCGCAGCAATTCTTTGTCCTCAATTTCAACTGTGATCTCGACGCTGTAGCAACGCAACGACAAGTTTGATGAGCGAAGCTTCACCGCATCTTTCGCGGTGGTGAGCAGCGTCTGTGCGCCTGCGCTTTGCGCATCTCTGACAAGTTGATCGATGTCCGCGGTGGTGTAGTTGTGATGGTCGCGGAAGGTCCTGGTGTGGACGACCTGGTAGCCTTCGCGTTGCAGCAAAGAGAAGAAGGACGCGGGATTGCCGACTCCGCAGAAAGCGAGAGCCGGCGAGGACTTCTTTTGGTCAGGATGCAAACGTGTCGGGTTCGGGCCAACTTCCCGTAGTTGCGTGTGTTTCATTCTCGAAAGAAAGACCGGCGCCTGGGGAGAAACTTCCTCGATCATATGACGCAAGTCCTGCATGTCAGCGAAATCGGAGCGGGTGATCACGACGCAATCGGCCCGCGTCAACGAACTGATCGGCTCGCGCAAGATGCCACCCGGCAACAGTTGTCCATTGCCCCAGGGATTCATCGCGTCGATAGTCAGAATGTTGAGTTGACGCGCGATTTGTTGATGTTGAAATCCGTCGTCGAGGACAAAAGCGTCGCTGCCAAGATTGGCTACTGCCCAATCTGCCGCTGAGATGCGATTGGCATCGCAAACAACTGCGGCTTTGCCCAAGAGATCTTCCGCGAGCAGGAATGCTTCATCGCCGGTTTGCCTTACTTCCGCGAGAATTTCTTTGCCGTCGGATGCGATGACGCGCTCTTCAGATTTTTCCCGGCGATACCCGCGCGTGAGGATACAAACCCTTCGACCGCGCGCAGCTAGATCATTGGCAATCCATTCAACGAGTGGGGTCTTGCCGGTTCCTCCCGTCGTCAGGTTTCCGACACTGATTACCGGTGCACCAACAGTATGAGCACGCAGAACTCCGCGCCTGTACAAAGCGTTGCCGCTTCTGACAATCAGGCTGTACAGGCCGCCGAACGGCGCCAACGCAACTGTCGCGGCTCGATTCATTTGGCTGGGTTGAGATTAACTGCCGAGAAGTCAACAGAGTTGTCCATCGAAGATCTCGGGGACAGCAGTGTCGAGATAATATTTATCGTCCGTTCGGTGGCTCCGCGATTGCGATTGCAAACAGCCTTGGCACGCTCGCCGAGTGCGCGTCGTCTGGAATCATTTCCCAACATCTCGCTTATCGCTTCTGCTAATTTGCCGGCGGCCTCCGCCAGGGAAACATCCGGCAATTGCACGACCGCGTCTTCGGCGAGGAAGGCTTTCATCACGGCGGTAAAGTTATCAGTGTGTGCGCCGGTGATAATACAAACTCCCGCCGCCGCGGGCTCGAGGATGTTGTGACCGCCCTTGGAGGCGATGCTTCCGCCTACGAAAGCGATATCCGCAAACGCAAAGACCTGGCGCAACTCGCCAATCGAATCCAGCAAAATAACATCGCAGTTCGCATCGGCTGGCGCGGAATTCGCAGAGCGACGCGCCCAGGATAAACCAGACTCCTCAATTTGTTTTGCGACCTCGTCAAACCTTTGGGGATGACGCGGAGCAATCAACAATCGCGCATGCTTGCCATTTTCACTCTGCCTGATACGCTTGAGTGCATCGAGGACGGCTTGCTCTTCCGGAGCGTGAGTGCTGGCCGCGACAATCAAAGGCCGCTCTCGATTGAAGCCAAAGCGATCGCGCAGATCCAGGCTCGCGGAATCGCCAGTGATAATTTCAGCGCTGTCGAATTTCAGGTTACCGCTGGAGACTGCCTTATTGCCGGCGAGGCCCAGCTCGCGAATGCGGGCCACGTCTTTGTCCGATTGCATTACCGCCATCGTCAGGTCATTCAAAACACGCTTCATGAACGACCGGATTTTGCCATATCGCGAAGCCGAGGTCGGCGAAATACGGCCATTCACGAGTGCGACCGGAATTGTCTGCCGGCGGCATTCGCGCAGCAGGTTTGGCCATAACTCAGTCTCCATGATGAGCACGGCTGAAGGTTGCAGAATTCGCAGTACGCGCCGAACTGTCCAGCTCCAGTCAATCGGGAAATAAAAAACTGCGGCCGAGTCCTGGGCGAAAATGCGTTGGGCGAGTTGCTGGCCGGTGACAGTCGTGGTGGAAACAACCAGGCGGTGATTCGGAAAAGTTTTGCCCAGGGCACGGACTAATGGTCTTGCAGCTTCGGTCTCTCCAACAGACACACAGTGCAGCCAGACTAAAGCTTGATCTGAAGGCGGTAACTTCGGAAGATCGCCAAGCCTTTGCCGCAGACCGGTCACGTACTTGCGTGTTCGCAGCGCGTCAATTACAAATCGCGGCAAAAGCACGACGAAGCCGACGGTCAGCAGCAGGCTGTAAAGGAAATACATGGTGACATAGACTTTAGTCTGTGAGTCATTCGTACCGATGCGCAAGACACAGACTAAAGTCTGTGCTACTCACTTCGCCCGTTCGATGTAGCGACCTTCGATTGGGTCCACACGAATGCGATCGCCTTCGTTGATGAACGGCGGGACTTGAATAATGACGCCGTTTTCCAGCGTCGCCGGTTTATTGACGTTCGAAACTGTCGCGCCCTTCAAAGACGGCTCAACCTGAGTAACCTTCAGCTCAAGCGAAGGCGGCATGTCGATGCCAATCGGCGCGCCCTCATAGAACTCTGCCTGGATTTTCAACCCCGGGGCGAGCCATTGCGCCGAATCGCCGAGCTCTTCATCGCTCAAGGCGACCTGCTCATAGTTCTCTGTGTTCATGAAATGATGATGCGAGCCGTCCGAATAGAGATATTCCATCTCGTGCTGTTCGAGTGAGGCCCGCTCCACGGTGTCAGCCGACCGAAAACGATGTTCAAATGACGAACCCGAGCGCAAGCCGCGCAATTTTGTTTGGATCATAGCGCGGAGATTTCCCGGGGTGTGGTGACGAAATTCGACAACGCGGCAGGGCTCGCCTTCGAACACGATGACCATGCCTCGTCTGATCTGGGTTGCTGGAATTGCCATTATTCTACGGAGTCTTTCTAATTGAATTAATTTGGCGTGGCTACTGATCGCAGCCATAAGGTTAATGCAAGCGACGAGTCTAGCGGCAGGCCCGTGCGAATGTCCAGCCAAGTTACGCTTTGGTAGTACTCTGTTAGTGACCAACGGAGCACTACCTACGCTTTAGTAGTGGGGTAAATGTTTGTTGCCCCGAACACCGTTTGTCGGTCCCGGAGGGACCGAATGTTTATAGAAAAACGACTATCATGGAATGAAGCTCCGGAGGAGCGAAACATTCCAGGGTCGACTTACTTTAGTTACGCTCCTCCGGAGCTACAGACATCGTTGACGTGAGGGTCTATAAACATTTGGCCGCCCTGCGGCCAGCTACTTAGCCTCATGATCACACCAACACAGAATTACCCCACTACCTACGTTTCCGATACTCTCAATTCACGGGGTCAGAGTCCCAACTTTTATTTTTCTCTTCCCCAAGAAAGGCCTCACTAAAGTCGGTACTCTAACGCCGGTTCGGCAAGGGGAAGCCTGGCTTACAAAGCAGAACGAGCAAGCCTTACTGGTCCGAAAACCAGCTTAGCTTGCTCGCCCACAGGAGGAGCCCACCTACCTAATCCAATTAACGTTGGTCGTCGGAAAGAGTTCCAGTTTGTTTGGGCTAGGCGGCGCGGGCGCGTAGTTCGTGCCGTTTGCGCACTACGCGGTCAAGCCATTCCTGGGCCTGCTCGTAACGTGGATAGCGCTGTTCTTCGGCGCGAAAAGCCGCAGTGTGATAGTAGCGCCGGCCGTTAATTATTCGCGGCCGATGTTTGATATGCAGCATCTCGTGAAAGAGGATATATTCCACGAACCATTCGGGTACGTCCGCAGAATCAAGCGCCTTGCTGATGGTGATGGTTTCATGGGCCGCGTCGTGGTGCCCGAGGATGCTGCGCGCGCGTCTTTGCGACCAGGTGAGAGCGGGCTTGTCAATCTCGCCGTCAAAGTGGCGGCGATTGATTCGCGAGAACATTTTTTCAAGGTCGTAAAAGCGGCCCGTTGCGGTTGAGATTACCTTACGACCGCGTCGCTTGCGCGCTTCGGATCTTGCGCGCAAAAGCTCTGGGCTGAAGGCGTAAGCGCGATAGATTTGTTCTTCGTGACGCGGCGCTTTGCGCGAAAGCAGCCGGGCCACAAGTAGAAACGCCAAGGCCCGAACAACTTCCGGAGGCGCGCCTTGCAGCAGGTCAGAGATTCGAACGTAGACGCGATTGGCCCGAACCCGAATTGTGTGGTGAAGACCCGCGTACGGATAATATCTTACTTCGATCGCTGCCGGGTCGGGTTGAAATCGCTTTCGTCCGCCACCCATCTGACGGAAGGCATCTGAGAAGACACGTTTTAGATGAATATCGGGTTGCGACATGGATGGAACCTGAGACCAGCGGAATCTTATGGGCCATATGATGGCGAGTCAAACCACGCCCAAGTGAGCGTAGGAAACGCTGAAAATTCGGGCAGTTATCTGAGATGCCGAACCCGCGGCGAAACATTTGAATTATCGACGCGTCTATAAGCTCTAACATTTCAACATTTACATTAAATGAGGCAGGCGGCTGAGGCGTAAGGAACTGTCCGTGTTCGAATTGAGAGCACATAAACCGCCAATAATTGCTAGGAATTTGAAGAATTAGCTATACTGACAAAGTCGATCGAAGTTTGCGAGAATACACCGACGAATGACGCGACCTATCCACCCAAACAAATCAGGACGACCGAAGCCCGATTCCCGTCGCCAGGCCGTGCTGGCAACGATCATCGAGTCGTACCTAATTAACGGTGAGCCGGTCAGTTCGCACCGCATCTCAACCCGGTTTGCGCGCGCGGCCGGCTGGGGCTCGGCCACCATCCGTAATGTTATGTCCGAGCTGGAAGAAATCGGCTTGCTGGAACAACCGCACACGTCAGCCGGCCGAATCCCGACGGACCAGGGGTATCGCTACTACGTTGACAACATGCTCGACTCGACGCAGTTGTCAGATGAAGACCTCAACGCGATCGAGAGCATAAGTTTTGGACAGGAGATCACATCGCGGCCGGACCGGGTGATGGAAAAGGCGTCGCACGTTTTGTCGGAACTCTCTGAGAATGTCGGCATTGTGGTCTGGCCGTCGCTCGCTGACAATCGATTGAAGCAGATACGGTTCATGAAGCTGCCCGACAATCGAATCCTGGTGGTGCTGGTCTCGACTTCGAACATAGTTCACGACAAGGTGGTGACCCTTGACGAGGAGATCAATCAGGATGAACTAAACCGCACGGCGCGCTATCTGAACGCGGAGTTCGAGGGTAAGAGCTTGCTGGCAATCAGAGCCGAGATAATCGAGATGATGAAGCAGGAGCGCGCGCTCTATGATTCGGTGGTGCGGAATGCGATTCTTTTGTGCGAGCGAAGCTTGCAGGATGAAGACTCCGGCACGGCCGAAGTCTTTTTGGATGGCGCCTCGAACATTCTTGGAAAGCCTGAGTTCTCCTCCGCTGAGAACATCCGCGAGCTGTTTCGGACGTTCGAAGAGAAATCACGGCTGGTGAAAATTTTGAATGAATGTGTGGGCGACGAATCTCGTGATGGGGACGTTAAGGTGCTCATTGGTCACGAGAATCTGGCGTCGTCGATGCAGCACTGTTCGGTGATCACTACTTCGTACCGCCTGGGCGGTGATTTACGCGGAACATTGGGCGTGGTCGGGCCGACAAGGATCGAGTACGGACGCATGATGGCTGTGGTAAACTATCTCGGGCGCTTTATTGAACGCGCCTTTGTGAACGAATCGTCACTTCACTGATAACGCTCAATTTCGCTCAGCCCCCCGAACCATTACTCGAATTCCAAATGACAGACAAGAAGAAGCCGTCGAACAGCATACCAATTCGCTTCGTCGACTCAGATGACACTGGTGCGTCCGAGGAGGAACTCACCGTGGAAGACCTGAACGAAGCGCTCGCCGAAGGGGATTCCATCGAACTGGAAATAGCTCCTGACGATCCCTTTGAGGTTGGTGATGTGGGCGCGGACAGCGACACAGGTTTTGCCGGACCGCAGTTAGCGGAACTGATTGCGTCGCGGGCGGAACTCAAGCGATTGCAAACCGCGCTCAGCGAATGCCAGGACGCCGTCGCCCGCAGGCAAGCGGATTTTGAGAATTATCGCAAGCGCGTTGAGAGAGATCGCGCTGATACCCACAATCGAATCGTGGCGGACGTAGCCCGCAAGCTCTTGCCGGTTGTGGACAACCTGGCGCGAGCACTCGACGCCGAACGCACGGTTGAGGCGCAGGAATCAAAAGAGTTCCGCCATTTTCTTCATGGGGTTGAGCTGATTAACAAGCAACTCAACGACGTACTCGAGTCACTGGGAATTCAACCGATTGCGGCTGTCGGAGAGAGATTTGATCCGCACGTGCATGAAGCCGTTGTTACCGAGCCTTCGGATAAATATGAGCCGGACACGGTTACCGAAGAGATTGCTCGTGGTTATCGCATCGGCGATCGGCTGCTGCGTCCGGCAATGGTAAAAGTGGCCGCGCGCCGGAATGACGACTAAGCCGCCGAACAACGAACGATGGGAAAGATAATTGGCATCGATTTAGGGACCACCAACTGCTGCGTCGCCGTGCTGGAAGGCGGTGCGGTGCAAATCGTTCCTAACAAGGAAGGCGGACGGACCACGCCCAGCGTGGTCGGCTTCACCGATAAAGGCGAGCGGCTGGTGGGGCAGATTGCCAAGCGCCAGGCCGTCACCAATGCGTCGAACACGGTCTATGCCGTGAAGCGTCTGATCGGCCGAAAGTTTGATTCGACCGAGGCGCAGCGCAGTCGCGAGAGCGCGCCTTTCGAAATTGTCGACTCACAAAATGGCGACGCCCGCGTGCGCGTGCAGGGTCGCGTTTATAGCCCGCCGGAACTTTCGGGAATCGTTTTGCAACGCTTGAAAGCTGCGGCTGAGGACTATCTCGGCGAAGCCGTTTCCGACGCCATCATCACCGTGCCTGCGTATTTCGACGACACGCAGAGACAGGCGACGAAGGACGCGGGAAAGATCGCCGGACTGAACGTCGAGCGAATTATCAACGAACCAACCGCGGCCGCGCTCGCATACGGCCTGGGAAAATCAGAAAAAGAGAAGATAGCCGTCTATGATTTGGGCGGCGGCACGTTCGACATTTCGATTCTCGAGATGAACAACGGCGTGTTCGAAGTGCTCTCCACGTCCGGCAATACGTACCTGGGCGGAGAAGATTTTGATGAACGAATAATGAACTGGATGGCCGATCAGTTCCTCGAAGATACGGGCATCGATCTGCGGAAGGACCGCCTGGCCCTGCAACGCCTCAAAGAAGCCGCCGAACGCGCCAAGTGTGAATTGTCTTCGGCGAGTGAAACAACTTTCAATCTGCCGTTCATCGCCGCCGATGCCTCAGGTCCAAAACACCTCAACAAGAGTTTGACCCGTGAAAGATTCGAAGAGCTGGTCGGCGACCTGGTCAAACAAACGATCGAGCCCTGTGAGCGAGCGTTGACCGATGCGAAGCTGCAATCCGCCGATATCGACAAAGTGATTTTAGTCGGCGGACAGACGCGATCGCCGATCGTCGAGCGCACCGTGGCGGAAATTTTTGGCAAGAAGGCTTCCGCGGAAATTAACCCCGACGAAGTTGTGGCGATGGGCGCCGCAATTCAGGGCGGCGTGTTGACCGGAGATGTCAAAGACATCGTGCTGCTGGACGTGCTGCCGCTCAGCTTAGGATTGGAAACTCGCGGAGGGTTGTTTACAAGAATCATCGAGCGCAACTCGACCATTCCTTTGCGCAACAGCCTGACGTTCACGACGGTCGTCGATAATCAGTCTTCGGTGGAAATTCACATTCTGCAGGGCGAGCGCGAAATCTCTGGCGGCAATCGCAGCCTGGGCAAATTCGAATTAGTCGGCATTCCGTCGGCGCCGCGCGGCGTTCCGCAGATCGAGGTCTCGTTCGAAGTGGACGCCAACGGCATCGTGTCCGTTTCGGCCATGGACAAGGCGACCGGCCGCGAACAGCAGATGCGCATCACGCCCACGTCTGGACTTTCGCAGGACGAGATCGAGCGGATTATTTCCGAAGCGACCACTTCCGCTGAAACTGATAGGTTGCTGCGCGATCGCGTCGATCTAAGTAATCGTTTGAGCAGTCTGGTGCGAAATACTCAGCGCGCCTTCATGGAATTTGGCGGCCTGTTGTCGAAGGAAGGCCAGGAAAACGGACAAATACTTTTGAAGGACGGCGAACAGGCGATTGCGTCAACGGAGATTGGCGAGATTCGCATGGCCCTCGATGGCGTAGAGCGGCTCGCGCGACAACTGACCAACGCGATGATGAAGGAATCGTCGGAGACGGAAACCAAAGAGAATTGAGCTAAGTTATTCATTCGGCTAAAATGAAAAAGCGGTCAGCGGCTTTGCCGGTTATCCGGTTGGAACTGCTGGCCGTTCGTTAGTAATAGTTACAATGGCAATTAACAAACGCGATTATTACGAAGTGTTGGGCGTCGGGCGTTCGGCGACCGAACAGGAGCTGAAGACGGCGTATCGCCGGCTCGCACACCAGCATCACCCAGACAAAAACCAGAGTGACCCCGAGGCGGAAGAGAGATTCAAAGAAGCCGCCGAAGCCTATGCGGTGCTTTCGAATTCCGAACAGCGCCAGCGCTACGATCGGTTTGGGCACGCGGGCGTTTCCAGCAGCGCCGCCAACGCCGCCTGGGGCGCGCCGGGGTTCGGAGGAATCGAGGACATTCTCGGCGACCTGTTCGGATTCGGCGATGTATTTGGCGCCGGAGGGCGCCCGGGTTCGCGTCGTTCGGGGGCGCAGAGGGGTGCGGACCTGCGTTACGACCTCGAAATAACTTTGGAGCAGGCTGCTGTCGGAATGACGGCGCAGTTGCGGATTCCCAAGCTCGAAACCTGCGAAACCTGTAACGGCTCAGGCGCGGCCGCGGGCACGAAACCGGAAAGCTGTCGGACGTGCCAGGGCGCCGGCCAGGTGAGATTTCAACAAGGATTTTTTTCCGTTTCGCGCACGTGCAGTACCTGCCGCGGAACGGGTCAGGTGATTAGCTCGCCCTGTGACAGTTGTCGCGGCGCTGGTCGCGTCGAGCGCGAGAAATCGATTGAAGTGAAGATTCCCGCCGGTGTCGAAACCGGATCGAGGTTGCGACTTCAGGCCGAAGGCGAATCCGGCATGCTCGGCGGTCCGCCGGGAGATCTCTACGTCGTGATTCACGTGGCTGAACATGAACAGTTCGAGCGCCAGGGAAACAATCTCTACGCTTCAATTCCGATAACGTTCGCGCAAGCCGCGCTGGGCGCCGAAGTAAACGTGAATACGCTGACTGGCGATCAGTCGTTGAAAGTACCGGCCGGAACGCAAACCGGCACAGTCTTTCGTGTGCGAGGGCAGGGAATGCCGGTTCTGGGCGGCCGCGGCAAAGGCGACCTCTTTGTTTCGGTCTCAGTCATTACGCCCACGAGCCTGACTCGCGAACAGCGCAAACTTCTTGAGCAATTGGCAAAGATCGAAACGAAAGATCTCGAGGACAAGAAGCTCGTCGACAAGGTGCGCGACATTTTTGGATAGCTTTTTTGTAGCCCAGGCGTTTACGCCTGGGTCGGGAAATCGAAAAACTTCCTCGGCCCATTTATGGGCCTGCTAAACGGGCTAAAGCCCGACCTGAAAAACAAATCCTGTATTCCCAGGCGTAAACGCCTGGGCTACGCAAAAGCTTCTTAAGCTTCGCGTCATGGCTACGAACAAGAGGCCTTCTATGAAACCCCAATCAAAATTTCTTCGCGTGGCTTTGGCGCTACTCGTTCTTTTCTCAGCTTTTCTCGTGGCGCAGGCGCAGGACGAATACGCGTCGATAAAAAGCTGGGAATCGTTCGACTTTACCGGCAAGACGATGACGTCCGCCGACATTCGCGCGCTGGAGGAGTATGACCTGAAGCTCGTGCGCGGCATTGTTTTCGGCAAACACGGCCGGGTCTTCAAAGATCCGGACATTCGTCGTTACCTCGAGTCGCGGCCCTGGTTCAAGGCCGATCCGAATTTTCAGAATTCCTCGCTCAACGACACTGAGCGCAAGAACCTTGATGTGATTCGGATCGCCGAAGCCCAGAAGCATGAGACGGTCCGACCGGGCGACATGCGGCTTTATCAAGATCGCGCCCTGACCCGGAAAAAACTCGGCGCGCATACCAACGCTGAGTGGACAGTTCTGGCTTCTGAAATCGAAGCCATTCACGGCAAACGCTTCACGGACACGCCGTGGTTGCAGCAATACTTCGACGAGCGTTACTGGTATCAACCAGCCGATAAGTTTGATGCGAAGGGTCTGAATGACATTGAGCGCAAGAACCTGCAATTGATCGATACAATTCGCAGGCAGCAACGAAAGGTCGCGATCGCTCCCGGCGACATGGAGTTGTTCGAGAACAAGTTGATTACGGAAGCGATGTTGCGCGGGCTGAGTCTTCACGAGCTGCGCCTTTTGCGCAACGAGATTTATGCGCGCCACGGCCGCATTTTTGTGACCTTGTGGATTCAGCAGTATTTCGGCAGCCAGGAATGGTACGACCCGAAGGAAGATTTCAAAGACGAATCGATTTCGGGTATCGACAAGACCAATATTGAAACCATCGTCGCGTTCGAGAACAAGCTCCACAACTCGATCAGCGCGAAGCCGATTACCCAGGCTTTGCTGTCCGGCTTGTTTGTGGAAGACGTGCGCAAGATGCGCGACGAAATCTATGCCCGGCACGGCAAGGTCTTCAAAGATCCGTGGACGCAAAAGTATTTCGCCAGCTTTGACTGGTATAAAGCGAATCCGAATTACACTGACGCGTCATTAAGTGCGGTCGAGAAAAGGAACCTGGTGACCATTGCAGCTTACGAGAAGAAAGCCGTAACTGCGATGAGCACCATAGAAGGTTGATAAGGCCAACCTTGGGCCCCGCGTGCCGGGGCCGAGACAAAAAGAAGTGAGCAGTAGGCAGTAAGCAGTAAGCAGTAAGCAGTAAGCAGAAAAGGGCGGGAATTTTTCCTGCCCTTTTGTCATTGAAGCAATGATAAATCCCCTTTAGGGAACCGGTTTCGACCTGCCCATATTTTTTCTAAGCGTGTATCATGCACTTGTTATCGACTTGTCTCGGTCTGGAGCTGACCTCATTTGATGAATCCGCTCGAAACCTACCTCGAAAACCTGTTCGTCATTCATAGTTCCGGCTCCGGAGTGAAAGAGACTTCCTACTACGGAACTCTTGAGAATCTCTTCAACGAAGTAGGCAAGGGTCTAAAGCCCAGGGTTCGCTGCATCATTAATATTCAGAACAAGGGTGCTGGTCTTCCCGACGGCGGGTTATTTACTCCCGATCAATTTCAAAAGCGAGCTAAGGGCGAGCTAATCGAAGGCCAGCTTCCTTCGCGCGGATGCATTGAGGTCAAGTCAACTCAGGAAAACATTGATGCTATTGCTGAGAGTGGGCAGGTGCGAAAGTACCTTGGCCGCTATCGTCAAGTGCTGGTCACGAACTATCGCGACTTCATACTTGTCGGTCTTGATGGCAATGGAAATTTGTTTAAGCGCGAGCGCTTCACACTCGCTCCCACCGAAGCCGAATTTTGGAAGGCGGCTGCGCATCCTCGCTCTGCTTCTGGTGAATTGGTAGATCGATTCGTCGAATACCTTAGGCGCGTGATGTGGCATGCCGCACCACTTACCCAACCGAAGGATGTCGCATGGTTCCTCGCCTCATACGCGCGCGATGCCAAGGCGCGAGTTGAGTCGAGCAATTTGCCGGCGCTAATGACAGTGCGGTCGGCGTTGGAAGAAGCTCTCGGCTTAAAGTTCGAGGGCGAGAAAGGTGAGCACTTTTTTCGATCCACGCTGATTCAGACATTGTTCTATGGCGTCTTCTCGGCATGGGTGCTCTGGAGCAAGAAGAATCGTAAGCGCACAGACAAGTTCGATTGGCGGAATGCCACTTGGGAACTGCACGTGCCGATGATCAAGTCACTCTTTGAGCAGGTGGCGACGCCTTCAAAGCTGGAGGCGGCTGACTTGGTCGAAGTCCTCGACTGGACGGGAGACGTTCTCAACTGAGTCGACCGTGACGCGTTCTTTGCCAGTTTCGAAGAAGCTCATGCTGTCCAGTATTTCTACGAACCCTTCCTGCAAGCCTTCGATCCTGAACTGCGCAAAGAGCTGGGCGTTTGGTATACGCCAATTGAGATCGTCAAGTACATGGTCGCTCGCGTTGACACGGTGTTGCGCGAAGAATTGGAGATTGCTGACGGTCTTGCCGACCCGCGCGTTTACGTGCTCGATCCGAGTTGCGGCACCGGCGCTTATCTGGTCGAAGTGCTGCACAAAATTCACGAGACTCTAAGGGGCAAAGGGGAGGACGCACTCGCGGCCAACGATCTGAAGCGTGCTGCAATGGATAGAGTCTTCGGATTCGAGATTTTGCCCGCGCCGTTTGTCGTTTCTCATTTGCAGTTGGGCTTACTCCTGCAAAACGTCGGGGCTCCGCTGTCTGAGTCCCTCAACGAACGCGTAGGTGTCTATCTCACAAACGCCCTCACTGGTTGGGAGCCACCCTCGGAAGAGGTCAAAGCGCGACTAAAGCAACTCGGCTTCGCATTCGCTGAATTGAAAGAAGAGCACGACGCCGCGGAGCGCGTAAAAAAGGACGTTAGAATTCTCGTTGTGTTAGGAAATCCCCCCTACAACGGTTATGCCGGTGTTGCCATTGGCGAAGAAAGAGATTTGTCGACTGCATATCGAACGACTGTCCGAGCACCGCGTCCGGAAGGAAGCGGTCTCAACAACCTCTATGTGAGATTCTTCCGAATGGCAGAGCGTCGAATAGTCGAACAGACTGGCGAGGGAATCATTTGCTTCATCAGCCCCTATGCCTGGCTTAAGAAATCCTCGTTTCCGGGAATGCGGGAGAAATATTTATCGGCTTTCGATGAGATCTGGATTGACTCGCTCAATGGTGACAAGCATGAAACTGGAAAGTTGACTCCCGAGGGCCGTCCAGATCCTAGTGTCTTTTCCACCGAGAGTAGTCCTGAAGGTATTCAAGTAGGGACAGCTATCTCGTTGCTCGTTCGAAAACAGAAGCACAGCCCTTCGAGTTTCATTCGGTTTCGTGAATGGTGGGGAACAACAAAACGGGCGGACTTAATTTTCTCCCTTGAAGACAGAAGTTCCAGTCAATACGAACAGTTGCAGCCCTCTCTGTCGCTCGGCCTGCCATTCTTACCTTTACAGACGCCGAAGCAATATGAACGGTGGCAACCTTTACCTGCAATCTTCCCGTTGTCCTTTCCCGGAGTGAAAACGAGCCGTGACGACCTCCTTGTCGACATCGACCGACATCGACTTGTCGAACGCGTGGCGAAGTATTTTGATCCAGAAGTGAGTGACCTAGAGATCGGAAATGTCTCGCCGGTCTCAATGAAAGCCGGCAAGCGCTTTAAGCCGAAAGAAACCCGGGAGTACTTGATTAACCGAGGATTCATTCCAGAAAACATCGTACGATTTCTTTATCGTCCTATGGACCACCGATGGATTTATTGGGAACCAGAAACAAAGCTATTGGATGAGAAACGAACTGAATATTTCCCCCAGGTATTTGCTGGGAACATGTTCCTCTTTACAACGGGTATGACGCGTAAGCACGTTATAGAGCCACCTCTCTTTACCAGTCTACTTAATGACTTAAACTGCATGGACAGCGGAGCACGGGGCTTTCCGCTGTATGTTCGAAGTTTTGGAAATAAGCTCTTTGATTCGGAAGGCGAAACGACATCAAATATCAGTCAAGCCGGTCTTGATTATTTGAAATCCCTTTCTGCCGATGAGATTGACCTTTTCTATCACTGTCTAGCCATTCTTGATTCACCGGAATACAGAGGAGCCAATGCAGACGGCCTTCGACAGAATTGGCCGCGTATACCGTTGCCTGCAATCAGAGAGACGTTGCGTCGCTCAGCCGAACTAGGGCGTAGGGTCGCTGAACTGCTTGATACCGAGAACGAGGCTGCCGGCGTCACGACTGGGACGATCACCGATCCCTTCAAGTACATCGGTTCGATTTCCCATACTGAAGGAAAACCTTTAAAACCTGACGAGGATTTGAAGGTGATTGCCAACTGGGGTTATCTGAACCAAGGCGCAACGATGCCCGGCGCCGGCAAACTCGTCGAACGCAACTACACAAGCGACGAACGGAAAGCAATCGAACGCGGCGCGCAGCTTCTTGGCCTGACCGAAGAAGAAGTACTGGCGCATCTGGGCGAGCGCACTTGTGATGTTTATCTCAACGACGTTGCGTACTGGAAAAGCATTCCCGCGCGCGTCTGGGAATACACCATCGGTGGTTACCAAGTAATCAAGAAATGGCTCAGCTATCGCGAGCTTGAGTTGCTGGATCGCCCGCTCACACCCGAAGAAGCGCGCGAAGTAATGAACATGGCCCGCCGCATCGCCGCGATTGTGCTACTCGAGCCGGCACTCGACGCGAACTATCAAGCCGTGAAGGCCGACACCTTTGCCTGGCCCGCTGCCTCTCAAAGCTAGGAGAATTTACCGTGGCAAAACATGCGTACCTAGTGTGTCAGCACCTCGAAAACATCTCGCGCGGCGCACTCGAAAAATATCAGGACGTGATCCGGCAGTATGTTAGAAATCGACAAGGCGTCTATGCTCTGTATCGGCGCGATAAACTCTACTACGTAGGCCTGGCACGCAATCTTCGTATGAGACTTGCTCACCATTTGCGAGATCGGCACGGCGAGTCATGGGACCGATTCAGTGTGTACCTCACCATCGGTGATAGTCATTTGCGGGAATTGGAATCGCTGATCCTGTGCATCGTCAAGCCGAAGGGCAATAAGCAGAAAGGAAAATTCCCCAAGTCAGAGGACCTCAAGCGCAAATTTGGCAAGGACGTAAGGGTACGTCATCGTCGAGAGTACGACGAGATTATCGGAAGAGTCGGCTTAGCCACCCGGCCGGGATCGAAAGAGATAAGTACGAATGGAAGGCTGCCTGTATTAGCCAAATACATTAAAGGTCCAATGACCTTGCGCGCGCGATACAAGCGACAAGTGTTTAAGGCGCGAGTCAGGTCTGACGGCACCATCAGATTTGACGGGAAGATTTACTCTTCACCTTCAGTTGCTGGCGCGTCCATCTGTATGCACGCGTGTAACGGCTGGAAATTTTGGCAATATGAGCGCGCGCCCGGCGATTGGGTGCTGCTTGAGAAGCTGCGCAAATGACGGCGCGCTACGCGAGATCGATTCGGAGGGCGACCAAAACTTCTATGAAAGCAAATGCGCCACGCTCGACCGCCAAATCGACAGGCTTGTCTATGAACTTTACGACCTGACGCCCGAGGAGATTGCCATCGTTGAGGCCAAAGCAAGTGAGCAGACCCTATCAAATTGTTCTGGATACGAACGTGCTCGTTGCAGCCCTGCGTTCGCGGCGGGGTGCTTCGTTTGAACTTTTGCGGCTGGTTGGGGACGAGCGTTGGCAACTTCACCGGTCCACGGCGTTGTTGTTGGAATATGAGGCTGTGGCGCGACGCGAGTCGCAGGAACTTTGGCTGTCGCCGACTTGATTGAAGCTGTGCTGGACTATCTATGTGCCAATGCCCAGGAACATAGGATCAGTTTTCGCTGGCGGCCGTTTCTTCCCGATCCGGATGATGACTTCATTCTGGAGTTGGCCGTGGCGGCGAAGGCACAGTATATTGTTACGCATAACCTGCGCGACTTCGCAGGAGTTGAAGCCTTTGGCCTGGAAGCAATAACACCAGCCCAAATGCTGCTTAAGTTGAGTGAAACATCATGACCACAATCGAAGCCAAAATCCCTGAACCGGTGCTCAAACAAGCTGAGAAATTGGCTGAACGCGAACAGATTTCGCTTGAGCAACTCATTAGCCTGGCAGTTACTCAGGCCGTGGGGATCTGGAGTAATGAGAGCTACATCTCGCTTCGGGCCAAGCGTGGTAGCCGGGAAGATTTTCTCAGATGGCTTGAGCAAGTGCCGGACGTCGAACCGCCAGAGTATGACCGCCTGCCTGAAGGATACCAACCGAAGTCGATTTGAGATTGGGCCATGCTGATTACCAGACAGACCGTTGCCGAGAGGATCGCTGCCTATCTTCACCACAAGAGCACGCTGGCACAGTTGGTTGACTGGGCCGAAAACGCCGTGATGGAAAGTGAGTTTGCCGAAGAAGACATGGAGACTTTGCGCAAAGTATTTTCGCGTCTGGGCGTTGCCGATGTGCGAGCCTTTGGCTTGACTTGGGAAGACTGCGAACAGTTGCTGCAAGAACTTGGATACTCAGCGCGCGTGGATATCGTAGCTGCCTAGGCCTCAAATCAAATACGTGGATAGTGTAATGAAGGCACGGTAGGTCCTGACTATTGCACGACTGTCAGACGATAACGACTGTTGTCTCAACGTCGCCGCCTAAGGAATCGGTTTCGTCAAAACCGTCGCAATCAACTCGTCAAGTCCTGCGTCTGAGCCGTTATGGACGTTTTTGTACAGCGCAGTCAACTGCGCCAGGATCTTTTCGCGAGCGTCCTTTTGTTCGGGCTTGTTGTTGAGCGCGACCGCGCGCGCATACGAATCAATTATTTGCTCAACCATATGATTGATGCGTTTCAACATCGCCGCTTGCTCCGGCGATGATTGTTTGCCGCCAAACTTTTCGTTGTATTCAGTCGAGAGTTGCGCGAACTCTTTCAAGACTGCACCTCCCAGACGGAGATAGGCTAAAGGATCGGTCCGGTAAGGACTGTCAGCCCTCACGGCCTTTCCAAAAGCCGCCGCGGCCTCAACAGCGTTCTCGTCTTTAACAAACGAGCCGAGTGCGAAGTTAAGAAAGCCGCGAGCAATTTCCACGCTCTTAAAAGGATCGGCCTTTGTCACTTTTCCATCTTCGAGAAGTTTGATCGCGCGGCGCGCATAGTCGGTAGCCTCGCTATTGAATCCCGGCCTACCGGCCACGGAGTTGTCGTAGGCTGTCTCCACCATCAAACTGAGTGCGTTGAAGTCGTCCGGATCAGTCTTGACCGCCGGCCGGCCGATCTCGAACACCTTCGCGTATTGCTTCGCCTCGTAAGCGATCAACAAGTCGCGGCCGTGCATGGCGCGCTCGTACTCAATCACAAACCGCCGAACCTCTTTGGTCTCCGGGCTGTTGTCGCCTCCCCAGCGACGCAAATAGTCCTTCGCAATCGGATACGCGAAGCGTTGTTGGTCGGGATTTGGGTTCCTTTTGTAATCATTGAAGCGCGCGTAAAGCGTTTCCTTCTCGGCGTCCAGGTATCCCGACGCCATGGTCGGATTCCGCGGATCCGAAGTCTGCGCAGAAACCGTGCCGGTGAGAGAAAGCACGAAGCACGAGCTCAACAGAAAGAGGTAAAGACGTGTGGGAAGGAAGTTCTTATTCATGGCGTAATGATACAAAGAATGACGGTCGATGAAAAGAGGAATGGGACTACTTAAAGGGCGCCGATTTTGGCTCTAATGCCGTCAGCAAGATTGCGAAATTCGGACTCATTCGCGTTGACTATCGCTTGATCGCGGAAGATTTCCCGGCCGGCTACCATCGTCGCAATCACGTCGCGGCCCGAGCACGAAAAGACTAATGTATCGACGGGATCGCTCACGGGTTGTTGATGTGCGCCGCCGAGACTGACCACCGCAATGTCCGCCTCCATGCCCGGCTGTAACGCACCGATTTGATTGCCAAGACCCATCGCTCGCGCACCGCCAAGCGTTGCTGCGAAGAGCGCTTGAGTAGCACAGACTTCAGTCTGTGATCCATCGGTATGACACAGACTGAAGTCTGTGCTACCACGTGCCATTAGCGTCGCAAACCTGGCTTCCTCGAGAATGTCACAGGTGTTGTTGCTGGCGACTGAATCACTGCCTAAGCCGGTGTTGATTTCGTGTTGGATAAATTCGCCAAAGGGAGCGCGGCCGTGCCCCAGCTTGGCGTTTGATTTGGGACAATGGCCGATGCCCGCACCCGCGGTTTTGATAAGTTCAAGATCGGCACTATCGACGTTGATGCAATGAGCCAGCAAAGGCCGCGTGTCCAGCACGCCATGCTCACTCAAGTAGCGAATGGTCGAAAGACCAGGCGCCTGCCAATCGATGCCGCGACTTTTCAAGCCATCAGCAAACGGGCCACGACCTTCGATCATGAAAGCCTGCTCGGCCCTGGACTCGGCGGCATGCATCATCAAGGGCAAATTATCTTTGATAGCCAGCCGCGAAATCATTTCCAGCTGACGAGCGCTGACGGTATAAGGCGCATGCGGCGAAACACCGGTCCTTACCAGATCGTTTTCCAAATCGCGCATGGCCGAAAGTTGTGCGCGAAGTTTAGCGACATTCTCTTCAGCCAATTTCGGGTCAGGCCCGAATGACTCTTGATAGACGATGCCACGCAGGCCAATCTCGTTCAGCGCGCGCATCGATTGAGTCGCAAACGAACTGGAATCGCCAAGGCAGGTGACGCCGGCCCGAGCCGCTTCAATTGATCCCAAAGCCGCCGACGCTAACAAGTCGTCGTCGGTCATTGCTAAGCGCGCGATTGTTAGTTTTCTCAGCCAGGCGAAAAAATCGCTTTCTTCCTTTTCGAGGAATCCGCGCATTACGGTCAATTCCAAATGCGAATGCACGTTAACGAGACCGGGAATAATCGCGGCGTCGCCAAAGTCTTTAACAGACGCAGCGGAAAAATCTTTCTGGAGTTGCGCGCGCGCGCCGGCGGCGATGATGGTCGAACCTTCGATGGTAATCGCGCCATCCTCAATTGGCGGCGAAGTGATGGGTACGACCCAACGCGCTGTGTAAGTGGTTGGCATGCTTAGGTGGCACAGACTTCAGTCTGTGACGTGCGAACCCGGGAACCACAGACTAAAGTCTGTGCCACTGAATCAAACTGTGTTGGTGGTAGCTCTTACGTCGGCGCCGATTTCCGGCAGCAATTTGATTAATCGATTATTTAGTTCGAGCGACCCGAGCACCGAAAAGCTGACTTCATGCTGACCGTTTGCGAGATCCAACAGACTGAAATCATCCAGCCGGAGGCCCTCGCCTTCAAGCAAGGCGACCAGGCGAGCGAGAGAACCAGAAACATCTGTAGTCTTTAAGCGATAGTGAAATAAGCGGCGGCGCCGGACAAACGCGCGCTCCACTTTACGGAGTAATACCAGCACGACGATGATTAGCACCGTTGTCATCGTGGCTACGGTGAACATTCCTTCGCCGATAGTGACACCCACGGCGCCGACCAGCAGGATGGTTGCCGCGGTTGTGAGTCCGCTGATCGAGCCGCGCGACTGAAGGATGACACCGGCGCCGATAAAACCGATCGCTGTTACGACCTGCGCTACTAACCTCGCTGGATCGGTAAACGGCGCGCCGCCGCCGATGTGCCGCGAAACGATCATGAAAAGCGTCGCACCGACGCACACGAGCACATTCGTGCGCAGCCCGGCAGGTTTATGACTAAGCTCGCGCTCGAATCCGATTGCGCCGCCACAGACGACCGCGACCAGAAGCTTTATCGCTATCAGAGTTGTCGGATTCATCTAACCTTCTGAGCGATCCAGGCGACGGCGAAGCGTGCGAAGCGTTTTTGGCGATCGAACCGGAAGGAAACTGCCGGATTGCCTTTGGATGACTTTACGCGGCGGTAGCGATCCAGAATCGACGTGACATAGGCCCGGGTTGAAGGGATGTCGATGCGCGCGATGAATTCCTGTTCGTTCAAAGGGCGCGCGCCACTTTCGACCCGGTTCCAATCAGCGGCGCGACTGGGCCCGGCGTTATACGCAGCGAGCATGCGCGCTTCGCGTCCGGGAGTGTTGGGATAGTCGGAGCCGGCCTTCTGCAAATACCAACACGCGATCTGAATGTTTCGTTCCGGATCAGCCAGGATTGCGGAAGCATCAAACGCGGTGCGTGATCCCATCAAAACCACGCTGTTCTCGGACGCCCACTCACGGGCCACGACCGGCGTGACTTGCATCAAACCGATCTCGCCATTGCGTCCGGTCTTCCACGGACGAAAATAAGTTTCTTCGTAGGCGATGCTCCAGACTAAGTCAGGATCGACCCGATGGCGGGCCGCTTCACGCGCAATCACTGCGTCGTATCTATGGATCCAGTATTGATCGAGGAAGTACAGTCCACAGCCGATGACGATCAGGACAATGAGGATGATGGCGAGTCGCTTCATTCAGTGATTGGTCGATGCGGAGCCCAGCGACAAGTGTTCCGATCGAATCTCAGTTTGTGCGCGCGAAACGCGTCCAGAAATCACCCGGCGAAAACGCGCGGTCGACACCCTCATAGCGGAGCAGCAGCGCCTGATCGTCGAGCACGTGACCTTGCAGCCAGACCTCGGCTGAGAGCGTGGCGCCAATCTCGAGCGGGCCACCGGACAGCGCGCGCGTGTTGACGAGCACTTCCAATTTCAGTCCGCCCGCATCCACATAAATCCAGTAGAGTTCACTGCCCGAAAGTGGATTGCGCAAGGGCTTTAAGGCGATCACCTGCCCCCGCAGAATCCAATCGTTTTCATGCGCGGCTCGCGACGGCACCGCGCGTTCAAGCGGCAACCAGCGCGTGTTCAAATCGCGCGTGCAAACCCGCGCGCGGTACGCCAGGCCGCAGAGGCCGACATGAAGCGCGGGCGCGCGAAATCCAGAGGTGCCCACTTCGGTAAGATTCTGGAGCTCGAAAAGGACTTCGGTGTCGGCGCCGTCGCAATAGCCGTGAATGACCGCCTCGCCCTCTTCATCATATTCAGTCAGCGCCCAGGGACTTATGCGCTGCGCGTAGCGCGCGCGAAAACCCGGACGGCAATTCGCGTAAAAGACATCGCCGGTCTCTGATTCGTACAGCACAGTCCAAACTTCCAGGCCCTCGCCCAGCTTCCAACAGCGACCATGCAAGACGGCGCCGCGCCGCAGAATCTGCGTAGGCTCGCCCTGATTCTCAGCGCGCTCGGCCAGGAAATTAATGGCCTTTTCGCTGGGAACTTCTAATCCGATGGTCTCGAACGTGGCGTCCATAAGAGCTGGTAGCACAGACTTCAGTCTGTGTTTGTTCAAGCGCCAAAGAACCACAGACTAAAGTCTGTGCCACTAAGGCTAAGGGCAAAGTGCTAAGAACTCGCGCGGCGCCGCTGCTTGATTTCAGGGGCTTCGGTTTCTTCCTGGCGTGGCGCACGCTTCGCAAATCCGCGAATGTTCCGCTTTGGGCCATAGGTCGGTTGCGTGCCCGAGCGAACCATCTCGACAAACAAGTCGACATCGTAATCGGCTTCGCGAGACATCGTCTCACGAATCTTGTGCAACACGGTCAGGAATTTTGGGCGACGATACACGGTTAATAAAGTCACAAGTCAGAATAAGGAACAACGAGAATCCTGAAATTCAAAATACCAGATTCAAAATTCCAGAATTGAAAATACCGAAGTCAAAAAACCGGAGTCAAAATACCAGAATCAAAATACCGAATTCAAAAAACCAGTTTCAAAATCAGAGAACTTCAAAACTGTTTGCCGACTTCTATCTCGGTTCCTTCAGAAACCAGGAACTCGGGCGTTACGATCATTGGAACAAAAAATCCGGCGGCCGTATTGAACAAACGAATGCGTGCTTGTCGCCGCACGTTCGCTAAGTGGCCGAAGTTCCATGTAACTAGATAATCGATTTTGTGAAACGACGCAACTGCTACATGCAAAGCATCGGCAATAAATTTTCGATGAAAGATTCCGCGCGACACATATCCTTCCGCGAGGATGGCAGCTTCTTCCGCGAGCTCAACCTGCTCGAGACCGCTCACCAATTTCAAATACGCAGAGCGATGCGGTTCCGACAAACGTTCAAGCTCGCTGATCACCAGCGGCGAAATCACCGCGCGATATTCATTCAACTCGTGTTCCCACCAACGAATGGTTAGATCGCGACGGAACGGCTCGCCATTGTCGAGATAAGCGCCAATGACAGAAGTTTCCAGATAGGTGCTCGGTTTCATGCGGCTCCGTTATTGGTTCAAGGTGTTTGGAGGTGAATTGGGTTTCGGCGCGGGGTTCGTTTCCAGCGATTCAAAGCGCACCGAGCCTCTGGCGAAATCGAAAGTGATTCGATAGTGCCGCAAGAAGTTTCCGCCCAGGATTCCGTTCTGCAAAAAGCCCGCGGTCTCATTTACCGGATCAAGATCCAGAATGGCGGCCTCCACTCTTTGTCGACTGTGTGTGCCGATTGCCACGCGCGGCAGGGAAGCAGTCTTCACGTCCTCGGCCACGCCGGCAGCGCCAAAAACGCGCATCTTTCCCTGCCTGATGAATGGTTGGGCCTCTTCCATGGCGGCCGTGCGTTCGGAAAGCACCGTGACCGTGGCGCCCGTATCGATGATGAAATTCAAAGGCTTGGCTATGCCCTCGATAAATACTTCGCCGCTCAGAAAGCCGCTCGCCGTCGTGCGGATGGGGACATTGAATCCTGAGCGCACAGGCGCGCCGTCGGATGCGAGCGGTGTGGCTGCTCCCGCCGTGACCGTCGGCACGTCAGTCGAGGCCCGTGACAGACTGAGTTGGTTCGTCCCGTAATCCACCGAAGTCAAAAAACCACTCAACGCAGCGATGCCAAGGTAGCCGTCAACGGGATTCTTTTCGTCGTAAAAGTGTCGGATATAAACCGGGACGTTGGTCACCCGGACTTCGCCAATTTCAAGTGATCGCAAATAGCCGTAGACGATTTCGAACCGGCCGCCGCCACCAACGGCTCGGGCCATGCCGCCGCGAGCTACGGGCTTGATGCCGATTCGTTTGGCTGTCTCCTCAGAGAGAACTGACATGCCAGAGCCCGTGTCGAGCACGAAGCGAAAATACTGCTTATTGCCGTTGACGCGAATTTTCACGATCGGCCGGAAGTCCGGCGCCTCAAACGAAACGACTGTGCGATTGTTTCCCTCAGCGTTATAGAGTGAGCCTTGTTGTCCCAGGTAGCGGAGAAAGTCGATCAGGCCGCGAATGCGCGCGCGCCGCTCTGCGTCAGTGCGAGGCGCGATGATCAGGAATCGTTCGTAAGCATCGGCGGCTTCCTTGTATCTTTCGGAGCGAGCGGCCGCTTGCCCGAGATTGAAAAGATAATCCGGTTCAGCCGGATCGATCGTCGCCGCCTTGCGCAAACCGAGGACGCAGGGAAGCATACGGTTCTCATAGTAATCAACCATGGCCAGGCCGGCGACCGCGATGGCCTCGTTCTCGTTCAAGCTTAAAGCCGTGCGAAATTCTTCAACGGACAAGCGGAAATCACCGGCCGCCAGAACCGCCGAACCCAGAAGGGCATGCGCCCGCGCTGAAAGCGGAGCGACGGCGATTACCCGCGCCGCATGATCGAATGAATCCTGCAGCCGGCGTTGCTTCAAAAGGACGCGACTCAAACCAAGTCGGGCTTCAGTGTCGTGATCGTCTTTAGCCAGCAGCTCGCGATAGATCTGTTCGGCACGCTCGAAGTCTCCTGAGCGCAACGCTCGCTCGGCTTTGTTTCGCGTCTTTTCGTTTTCGCCAAGCGCCAGAGTGGCGCTCAGGCAGATGACCACGAGGCTAAGAGCACGCAGGGGGACACAGGGGAAGAGTCTGGTGATTTGGAGGTTCATTTATTCCCGCCTATTTCAAAATCTCGCCGGTTTTGGTCGACCAGAGCAAAAGATCGAGTTCGTCAAAATCGATACCTGTATCGGCGGCAAATCGCCTCATCTTGTTTTCAGTTTCAAGATAGCGTCCGCGTGTCGTTGGTGGTTTCGGCGAATCGATCACGCTCAGTTCGCACAGGCAGCGAACAATATGTTTATCGAGAATGCCGTAACCTTTGAAGCCAATATTGCGCAAAAAGTGGCTTGCCTCTTTGTAACCCAGGCCTTTAACTCGCGGATCCTTCGCCAGCCAGTCTCGCCTTTCGATCGGATCTTTGAAGCTGACGAGCCGTTCGCGAAGACGCATCGAAAACGACTCTTGCAAATAATCTCGCGTGACGACCACGTATGCCGGCCGGGCATTAGGAAAGCGATGAGCTCCCGCAGCGACCAAAGCTTTGGTCATCTCCCGCTGTGCTCCGGTCTCGAGCAACGGCCGCAACGCCTCGACCGAACGCAATCCCATCCTGGCTGAAGCGCCGGCGGTGAAGATGCAATAGACCATCTCTTCCCACAGGCGGCTGTCGGAAGCTGTCTTCCAAACCTGCCGGAAATCGCGAAGCCGCGCGCGGATTTCTTTTCGTCGTTCAACGTATGCCGCACGCAGGCGATCAACGGTTACTGGATCGCGAGGGTCACTCACAAATTTGCAACTAAGGAATTCTAGGTTCGTGGTTGCAACACTGTCAACGAACTTTGGATAAACCGGACGCGAAGACGAGCATGTGCATCCTGGCGCAAGCAGACTGCATCGAAGGTTGCGAGCGCCGGGGCCAAAGTCGCCGCGGCGTTTCGTGTTATGATCTCTCGGTTGTTCGTGGTTCGCCACGATTGAGTTTAGGATGTCTCAGTTCCTCAGCAAGGCCGTATTCGTGACGTTGGCGCTCGTTTGCGCCTCGATGTTGGCGTTTGGCCAATCGCCTTCGTCGATCACGCCTCCACCCGATTCGACTCGATCGCAAACACCGGCTGTTCCAGGTCAGACCGCGGCGCCCGCTTTGTCACAGCCGGCATACCTGACACCGATTGCCGGATTTCAAGGTGTGTTGGCGGAAACGGTCGAAGGCGCAACACTGGCCGCCCAGGCGGCGGATGAAAAATTCAATCCGGCATCCGCAGTGAAGCTCGCGACCGCACTTGCGGTGTTGCAAAACTACGGTCCTCAACATCGTTTCATCACGGCTCTTTGGGCGACCGGCCCCATCGACAAAGCCACCGGCACACTGAATGGCGATCTGGTCGTGACCGGACGCGATCCTTCTCTGCATTATGAACATGCGGTCATGCTGGCGCGGCAACTGAACGACCTGGGCATTCGCACCGTCACCGGCAATTTGATCGTCGCACCCGGGTTCACCTTGAATTTCGATTGGTCGGCTCGGCGTTCGGGAGAAGAACTCCAGGACACGCTGGATGCCGCCACACGTTCGGGAGCCGCCACCCGGGCCTGGCTAGATGAACGCACGCTGGTTAACGATAAGACAAGCTTGAGCAGTGTTCCGTCTGTGTTGGTCCAGGGCGAGGTCCAGGTCGGATCAGCGCCGGCCGGCGCAGTCCCGGTGTTGACCTATAAATCGAGTCGACTAGTGGACGTGCTCAAGGCGCTCCTGTGTTATTCGAATAACTTCATGGCTGAGCGGCTCGGAGACACTGTCGGCGGTCCCCAGGGCGTGACCAATGCCGTCATCCAGAAGTTGAAGATCAACGCGGACGAAGTATCTCTGTCATCCACCAGCGGCCTGGGAATCAACCGGGTGACGCCGCGCGCGATGATGAAGATTCTTCGCGGACTGCGCGATGAACTGGCCAAGCACAAACTTTTGCTCTCGGACATTCTTCCGGTTGCCGGCGTTGATCCGGGCACTCTCGAAGATCGTTACACGGATCCGCTCGAGCGCGGCAGCGTGATCGCCAAGACTGGAACCTTGATTCGGACTGATGGCGGCGCCAGCTCTCTGGTTGGACAGATGAAGACCAAAAGCGGGCGCGTCGTGCTGTTCGTAATCATGAACCAGCGCGGCAACGTGGTTCGCTTCAGGCAAAACCAGGACGAAATCGTCGCGGCGATACAAAATACTCTTGGGGGGCCGGCCCCGTTCGATTATCACCCCGTTAGTCTATCGATGCGGCTCGCGAATTCTGCCTACGAAGCGGCCAAGGCGCGCGGCGAAGTCGAGCCGAAGAACTAGCCACCGATTACTACCACACGATTCCCGCTTACGCCGGCCCGTTGCATAATCTGTCAGTGTGCAAGACAAAATGTCAGTCAGGTCTGTCAGTCTGAAAGGCTGACTTCTACACCTCGGTTCTGACTCTCGCAACCACCTAAAACAGGCCATTTTTTGAAGGATTACTTAACTGAAAGTTAATCCTCGGTGGCATATGTGTTGCTCCGGGAACGCAGGTCTCCCCGACTGACCTAAGCCAGTTACCATTCATGAGTGCGGACACCCACATAAAACTTTGCAATACGCTCATGGCTGCCGACCGCATGTGGGAGGCGACCATCGATCTGCTCAGCGACGCGGTTTACATCGTGGGCACCGACAAGCGTTTGAAGAAAATTAATCGAGCCGGCGAGCAGCTTGAACGGGCCACCCGTTCATTTCTCGTGGGCCGGCGCTGTTGTGACATGCTTTGGGGTCTGCATGGCACTTCGTGCATGGTCGACCGGGCGATGGCGAACGGCGCCGAAGTCGAAGTTGAGTTAGACGAAACCAACAAAGCCAAGCGGCCGCTGCTGGTTCGCGTCATCCCGCAAACCGGTGATCAGCAAAAAGAATCCGCGACCGGCTGTGTAGTCATCGCGCGCGATATTTCAGAGTTGCGCCACGCCGAAGAAGAAGGCACCAAGAACCGCGCGTTTCTCGCGAGTCTCGCCGATCTCGCGCCGGATGAAATTTATACTCTGGATGTGGATCGCCGATTCACCTGGATGAATCAGCGTGCCGAAGGTGACAGCGGGCTGACCCGCTCGGTTCTGCTGGGCCACGACTTCAGTATGATCGTAGCGGCCGAGTCGAAAGATGAGGCGAACGCCGCGCTCGACTGTACGCTGCACGGCGAGCAGAAGCAGTTTGAGGTGCGCACAATTTGCGCCGATGGACGCATCCGTTGCATGGACGCGCACACGTCGCCGCTGTGGCATGACGGCAGCATCACGGGCGTGATGGTGTTCATGAGCGACATTACCGAAAAGAAGTTGGCGCAGGCCCGGGCTGCTCGATCCGATAAGCTGCGTGCCCTCGGTGAACTGGCCGCGGGCGTGGCTCATAACCTGAATAACTCTCTGACGGTGATTCAGGGCCGAGCGCAGCTGCTGCTAATGCGCAGCGCGGCCGAGGAAGGAAATAAGAAGAGTCTGGAAGTCATCACCCAGGCCGTTGGCGATTGCTCGCAGACGCTGCGCCGGTTGCTGGACTTCTCGCGACGCAATGCCAGCCGGAACAGTGTGGCCGTTGATTTGAGCGAGTTGGTAACGTCAAGCGTCGAAATTGCGCGGCCGAAATGGCAAACCGAGTCAGCGAACCGGACTGGAATGATTGAAGTGCAAGTGAACGCGCCCCGGCGGGTGATGGCGCTGGGTGATTCCGCAGAGTTGCGCGAAGTTGTCTTGAATTTGATCTTCAACGCCGTGGACGCCATGTCCCAGGGAGGCACCATCGAAATCGGAACCTCGGTGGAAGGTTCGACGGCACGTTTCTGGGTAGCGGACAACGGCGCGGGTATGACACAGGATGTTATTGCGCGCATCTTTGAACCTTTCTACTCAACTAAGGGTGAGCGAGGGACGGGTCTCGGTTTGTCGGCATCGCACGGAATCATTGAAAACCATGGCGGCGACATAAACGTTAGCAGTGAGCCAGGCAAGGGAACCCGTTTTGAAGTAATACTTCCGCTTCACGAATCAAAGCCGGCAGTCGTCGCCGCGCCCGAAGCGCCTGTCGGCGAGACGAAATCTGCGCGCGTGCTGGTGGTTGAAGATGAAGAAAAAGTTCGCGTTCTCTTAAACGATGCTTTTCGCACGGGCGGGCACGAGGTGACCGAAGCGACCACGGGAGCCGAGGCGCTCAAGCGTCTGGACGGCGGTGAATTCGATCTTATGGTTTGCGACCTTGGTCTGCCCGAGTTGAGTGGTTTGCACGTCGCGCGCTGGGTCAAGGAGCATCAACCGAACTTACCCGTAATTATCGCCAGTGGGTTTTCAGAGATGATCACTGACGAGGATTATGAAAAAGCTCGCATCGATGACGTGATCAGAAAACCCTACTCCGTAAACGACGTGCTGTCTCGGGCGAATGCGATTTTGGCGCGACACGCCGTCGACCCTCGCGAGACGGTAACCTTCTAGCCGGCATAACATTTTGACGAATCACGTAAGCCCTCTCCCTCTGGGAGAGGGTTGGGTGAGGGCTTAGCGTGAAAGGCCCCTTTTACCCAGACGTGGAGAGAGATGAATTTTGTAAGTACCCTGCTTTTAGGACCACCCATAAGTAGAGATTTCAGGGTTTTGGGTTAAGAGAAATTCTCTGGGTGTCAT
>UEXV01000046.1_pt1 | contig 55502 bp, 49 predicted proteins | sample 4301181 | NCBI WGS metagenome assembly UEXV01 (sample SAMEA4773175, study PRJEB27434) | metagenome | biome: 2259; feature: agricultural soil; material: soil | place: USA | collected 2014-09 | depth 0.25 m | reverse complement strand
GGTCGGGGCGAGAGGATTCGAACCTCCGACCTCTCGGTCCCGAACCGAGCGCTCTACCAGGCTGAGCCACGCCCCGACTTAACTTTCCGATTCTAGCACGTTACGAGATGCAAAGGGCAAAGAGGTAAGAGCAAAGAGCGAAGCGTTACCTAAAAGCCTGACTCTCAGCTCTTGGCGCTTACCTCTTTGCCCTTCGCTCTTAGCTCTTCGCACTTTCGGGATCCTTTTTCGAATGTCGTATGTGTCGCCAAATCCACCAGCCCGCGCCAATCACCAACACGATCCCGATGACAAAATCGAACCGATGAAACAAGCTCTTCAGTCGTGGGTCTTTGTCCCATTGCTCGCCGAGCTTTTGTCCGACGTACGCCAGACCTAGACACCATGGTAGCGAACCCGCAAACGTGTAAATGATGAAACGCGGGATGTTCATCCTCGCCACGCCGGCGGGAAACGCAATGAAGGTGCGAATCGCCGGCAGAAGTCTGCTGGCAAAAACAATTATCTCTCCGTACTTCGCAAACCAACGATCGGCCAGATCCAAATCATGATGTGAAATCAAAATGTACCGGCCGTACTTCTCGATGATTGGCCGTCCGCCGTACATGCCAACCCAGTAGGCGATCATCGATCCCAAAACACAGCCAACTGCGCCGGCGATGCCCACGAGCCAAAGATTCATCTCACCCTTCGAAACCAGATAACCGGCGAACGGCATGATGATTTCCGAAGGCAAAGGAATGCACGCAGACTCAATGGCCATCAGGAGAACTACGCCGGCATAACCAAGCGCGGAAATGGTGGCGACGATGAACGCCGAAAGGATTCCGATGAGTTTGCCGATCATAATGGCTATTGGTTCTTCATTGGTTCATTGAATCATTACTTCAACAGTCAATGAATCAATGTCGCAATGGATGAATTCCCTAGCTCTTCTCCCATCCATGCTGTCCAATCAAGGGCACAAACTGGCAGGGACCATACTCTTCAACTTTTCGTGATGTTTGAGTCTTTGTTACGCGCATGAGTTTCTGCGATTCGCGAGTCTCGCCGATCGGGATCACGAGCCGTCCCCCGACACCAAGCTGCGCGACTAGCGGATCCGGAATCTTGGGCCCACCGGCGGCGACCAGAATCGCGTCATAGGGCGCGTTCGCGTTCCATCCCAGGGTCCCGTCAAAAGCTTTGACCGTCGCGTTGTAGATTCCCAGCTCGCGAATCCTTCCTTGCGCCTCGCGGGCCAGCTCGCCGATCCGCTCGATCGCATAAACCTGCGACGCGAGTTGCGAAAGGATGGCAGTTTGATATCCCGAACCCGCGCCGATTTCCAGGACGCGACTCTGCTTGTTCAATTCCAGCAGTTCCGTCATGCGCGCCACGATAAAAGGCTGCGAAATCGTCTGATTGAAATTAATCGGCAGCGCGTTGTCGTCATAGGCGCGTCCGCGAAGAGCTTCGGTCACGAAGAAGTGCCGCGGCACGTTGCGCATGGCTTCAAGCACTTTTTGATCTTTGATTCCGTAATGATCGCGCAGGCGCTCAACCATGCGCTCGCGCGGAATGCGGAACTCGGCGGCGAGAGTCTTTTGTCTTGATGGTGTGGAACTCAACAGATTTCGAGGTGCTCGCGCTCTAGGCGTTCAAGAGTTCCGAAGTGGCCAGGTAATTCCAGGAACCGATTTGCGTCAGGGCTCCGTGATCCGTCATGTCGCTCTTAAGGGGTGTGATCGAAACATATCCTTGTTCAATCGCTCGATAATCGGTGCCGTCTTCGGCGTTTGAGCGAAAGTACTGTTCACCAATCCAAAAATACGGCTTGCCGCGAGGGTCGATGTGCTCAGTGATGACCGGTCGCGCGTTCTTGATTCCCTGACGCGTCACCCTAACGCCTTTGATTTCGCCCTGCGGCACGTTCATGTTCAAGAGCGTCCCCTCAGGCAGCCCCTCGCTCAAAATCTTCCGCACGGCCACCAGCGCGAACCGCGCCGCTTCACTAAAATTGAAATGATCGCGCGCCACAAGACTGATGGCCAAGCCGGGAACGCCGAGAATAGTCGCTTCGAGTGCGCCCGCCACGGTTCCCGAGTAAGTTGCATCATCGCCGAGATTTCCGCCGTGGTTGATGCCTGAGACGCAAACGTCCGGCAATTCATCTTCTTTGAGAATCTGATGAAGCGCGAGGGTCACGCAATCAGTCGGCGTGCCATCAACCGTCCAGTGACGATTATCGATTTGCCGAATGCGCAGCGGCCGGGAAAGAGTCAGGCTGTGGGACGCGCCGCTCATCTCAGCCGCGGGCGCCACCACGAAGACGTCTCCCACTTCGAGCAAGGTTCGCTCGAGGATCTGCAATCCCTCAGAGTGAATTCCGTCGTCGTTGGTTACGAGAATCCGAGTCATAAGCCTTTTGAACGCGCGGATCAGAACTCACACACGTGCTGATTAACTTGAACGTGCTGGCCGAATCTCACTTTTGGATGTGAACAACCGGCTGAGGCTCGCTGCAAAGCGCACGGTTAGGATTTGGCGCTGACGGGGCGTGGCCGTGGTCGGCCCTTCTTCTTATTCCGTTTGCGAGCCAAAGCAGACTTCAGCTTCGCTTTCTGTCCCGGCGGCATGAAAAAGGCGTGCTTCTTTGCGTCCTTGATGATCTCTTCGGTCATCACCTTACGCTTGAAACGGCGCAAAGCGCTTTCAATTGACTCGCCGGAATTAACGTTAACTACAGCCATCTATCTCTCCAATTCTAAAATCTAACAAGCTATCTTGCGTTGAACGAATTCAATTTAACACGTGTGCGCGCGTTATGGTCAAGCAGCCACAATAACACCCCGCGAAGGTTCGACGCCGTTCGCGGGGTGATCTGATTGACGCGGGCGACTAAACCGCCGCTACTGCGACGTCTTTCTTTCGGCTCAGGCCCTTAATCTGAACCGGCTTATCGCCGTTATCAGACTTGATGTCCTGCTGCTTGAGCACCATGTCCTGATACAGCTTCCGCATCATGACCATCTCTTCGTGAGCCGTCTTTGGTCCCTTCATCTCGGGCTTGTTGGGACGCATAAGATCGACTTCGTTGAGCTTGAGATTGTGCGTCGGATCAGAAAGCTGCACTTCCTTGCCGCCGGCGAAAATCTCGTGGCGGCCGTGCTCTTCGTACCACTTCGCAACCGTGGCGTTCTGGTGCATGTGCTCGATAATGTTCCGCCAGCCAATGCCCGTGTTGTAAGCGCAGAAGCTGATTTCACCTTCCTGTGTGCCGTAAGGAATGATGCACATTTCAGTTCTGCGAAAATCGTAATTGAACAGATCCTGAAACCACATCCCGGCGATAAACAGGAAATTCCAACGATCGGCGCGACGTCTCGCTATGTCGTCCTTGCTTCGATCGCCGGTTACCTTTCCGTAGTCTTTGCCGGTCAAACCGAAGGACTTATCGAACTTCTTAAAGAGCTCGTAAAGGTTGAACTGGGACGGCGCGTTCTTTGGATTATAGTGTTTCAATAGTGCCAGCCCCATCATGAAATTGGAAATCCATTTTCCTCGCGCCGCGTCCGTGATCTTCCGCATGTCCTTAACCAGGCCCGGAATGTTTAGAAACGCGGGGACCGGACTCATTTCCTTGGTTTCCTTGTCAATCATCACGGCTGTTCCGACGCCGCAGTTGGGATGGCAGCCACAGGAAACCTGGCCCCACTCAGCATTCGGACCGTGAACGAGATCCGCGAAATCAGCGAATGCGCCCATCAAAGAGAGCGGAAACCAATCGCGCGTCGGCTCCGTGATGCCTACCTGATTCTTCACATCGTGAGCCAGGTGCGACAACGTATATCGCTGTTGGAGGCGTCGCTCTGCGGTAATTGCTTCGTCGCGACCAGTAAACGAAACCGGCTGGAACGAAAGAAATGCGATCTTCTTAGGATTATCCAGGGCAAACCGGATGATCGATCCAACCTGGTCATTGTTAATGCCGTTGACCAGCGTGGTGACCAGTACAATCTCAACGCCCGCCTCGTGCAGATTGTTAATCGCGCGCAGCTTCACATCGAACAGGTTTCCAACCTGGCGATGGCTGTTCGCGTCATTTCCAATTCCGTCGAACTGGAAGTAAACATAGCGAAGGCCGGCTTCCGCCGCTTCGCGACAAAATTCTTTACTCTTGGCAAACTCAATTCCATTGGTCGCCGCCTGAACTGAGTTGTAGCCAACCTTACGCGAGTATCGGATGGCTTCGATGAAGTGCGGTGAAATTGTGGGCTCGCCACCCGAGAACTGCACCGACATCTGCCGCCTCGGCTTAATCGAGATCGCGTTGTCGAGAATTTCCTTAATCTCATCCATCGATAGCTCATGAACGAAACCTACCTGGTTGGCGTCCATGAAGCACGGGTCGCACATCATGTTGCAACGATTCGTCAGATCCACTGTGAGCACGGCGCCCCGGCCATACTTGATCGTGCTCGTACCATGGTTGTGCAGCGTCTCATCGTTGTGCGCCGGAATGTCCCGCCCAGGAAACATCGCCTCGATGTGCGTCAGGAACTTCGAGTCAATGGCCATCATGTCTTCAAAACGGCCATGAACCGGACATTCCTTAACCATCCAGATTTCACCATCGCGCTCGATGATCTGCGCCTTAATCTCGCCAACCTTCTCGTTGATCAGCATCGAAACGTCCTGCTTGCCGCTGAGGATCGATTCGCGCGCCTCAATAACACAATTAGGGCACAAAGAGTCCGTCGTTCGCGGCCAGCCCAGCGTCGGCTTCGTCTTTTGCCAGGACTTGAGCAACGGCTTGTCCGACCATTTTGGCGTAAAAGAAGGATTGGGCTTGTACTTATTAATCGCCTGGATTGAGTTAAAAAGGACACCTGCGGTAGCAGCGAGTCCGCGTTCGGCAAGTTTGACAGCTTTCATTAAGGGCAACTCCTACAAGGGTTTCACACAATTCCGTGTAAACCCTTGAGCAACACCTGTGCCGACTGGCAATTGCGATGAATCCTTGCAAAACGCAAAGTCAGCCGCAGCTTGGCCGTGTCATTACGCCCCGTGCGTCACATCACGGGTCGTCGAGGGACGGTTTATTTCACACCCCAACCAGGAATTCCCGTTCCGACAGCTTCGATCATACGCGCTCGAGGTTTTAGTTCGCCGCCCGTTCGCCAAATTAAGCGCTTAATAGCTGTTACTTGATGTAACTGTTGAAGTTAGCTTGTTAAATTGTTGTAAAGAAATGGTATTGCCTCGCAGAACTCGCCAGTGCTAGAGTCACCCCGAACTTGCGGTAAGTCATTACAGCGCAAGGGATTGACAGCCAATCACCCCCCTATCTTGTGGTTGTCAAAACCCACAGGCATCTATCTTGTGGTTAGGATCGTTTAACGCACCCGACAACAGACGTTTACCAATGGAGATCGCAATGATCATAGCTGGCAAAGTCCCCCGGCGGTCGCGGCTCGCGAGCAGACGAAAGATGGCCTCGCTTAGGATTTTCAGGCAAAGGCGGCGTTCGCTCCAAATCAGGAATGACTTCTTTGCCACATAAGGCGAGAGCTTAAAGCGGAGAGATACGGAGGTGCTTCTTGTATAACGGCACAAACACAGAATGGCTTCGGAATCGCGCCCCTAAATACAGTGTTGCGGCGCAAGCACTTCCTTTGACAACCGCCCGCGATTCAGCTCGCGAGGTGGTGCTACCTGCGGTGCGATGGCTGGCTCTCCTGCCTTCGTGGACCATCCTGGCAATGATTCTGCTCGCGACGAGTGGCGTGTGCGCCACGGTGATCATCAGGGCGCGCGCAGAGTTTCAGGCCTCCTCAAATCAGCGTCAAAAGATGATGGCAGAAATCGAGTCGCTTGGCCGAGCGAACCGCTCTTTGGAGCTGGAGATTCGGCGATTGACTTCCGACTCAAACACTATCGAGCTGGCTGCTCGAGAGAGATTGGGAATGGTAATGCCGAGCGACATCGTTGTGCCGATAGAGTCCGTGACATCGACTTCAAGCTTACGCACAGTATCGTTCGTCCGCTAACAGCACCCGCTTTACCCTGCTGCTCTTTCCGCGATTTTCGGGTCCTGCCTTAACGCGCGGCTGTTGACCAAAATCACAGCCGCGCGCCTTCTTTGAGGTGGTTTTCGGCTCACTTGTGAAAAGCCCTAAATTGACACTCAAAAACTCATAAACTAATATCCGACTTTGAGTAAGAAACTATCTCCGCCCCCGCAGCTTCGAATTAGATCAATGCCACAAATCAAAGACGCCACAGCCGAAGACCTCCAACGCGACCGATGGGAAGCGGAACCTTTGGACCACGCGCTCAAGCGCCAGGCAGAACGGAAAACTTCTTTTCAGACCGTCTCGCTGGAAGAGGTCAATCGGCTTTATGGCCCGAGCGACACCGTCGGGCTTGATCTTGAAAATGACCTGGCTTTCCCGGGCGAGTTCCCTTACACGCGCGGCATTCACGCAACCGGTTATCGCGGGAAGCTCTGGACCATGCGGCAGTTCGCCGGCTTTGGAACGCCGGAAGAGACGAATGCGCGTTTCAAATATCTTCTGAAGGAAGGACAAAACGGACTCTCGGTCGCATACGACTTGCCGGCGCTCATGGGTTACGACGCCGATTCCCCTCTTTCGGAAGGCGAAGTCGGCAAGTGCGGTGTCGCAGTTTCATCGCTGGCCGACATGGAAGCACTCTTCGAAGGCATCCCACTCGAAAACGTCACGGTCTCTCAAACCATAAATGCGCCCGCCTCCGTATTCCTGGCGATGTATCTCGTAGTTGCGGAAAAGCAGAAAGCCGACTGGAAGAAGATATCCGGCACGCTGCAGAACGATATTCTTAAGGAATACATCGCGCAGAAGGAATGGATTTATCCAATCCGTTCGGCGATGAAGCTGGTCATCGACACTTTTGAGTTCTGCACTGAACACGTTCCCCGCTACAACCCGATTTCTGTGAGCGGTTATCACATCCGCGAAGCCGGGGCGACGGCTTTGCAGGAATTGGCATTCACGCTTCGCGATGGAATTGAATACGTTGATTGGGGCGTGCGGGCTGGTCTCGATCTTGAACGATTTGTCCCGCGCATCTCTTTCTTCTTCAACGCTCACAACGACTTCTTCGAGGAGATTGCGAAGTACCGCGCGGCGCGGCGTATCTGGGCCAGGGTCATGCGCGATCGTTTTGGCGCAGTTGACGAGCGCGTCATGAAGCTGCGTTTCCATACGCAAACCGCCGGTGTGTCATTAACTGTGCAACAGCCTCTCAACAACATTGTCCGTGTGGCGATCCAGGCACTCGCCGGCGTTCTCGGCGGGACGCAGTCGCTCCACACGGACGCGTTTGACGAAGCACTGGCTCTGCCGACTGATAAGGCCGCGCTCATTGCTTTAAGAACTCAGCAGATAATTGCCGAAGAGACCGGCGTGGCGAACACAGTGGATCCGTTGGGTGGATCGTATTTTGTCGAAGCGATGACGAACAAAATGGAGCAAGGCACGCTTGATTACTTCGACAGGATAGACGCGATGGGTGGGATGGTTGAAGCGGTCGAGAAGGGATTTCCGCAGCGCGAGATTCAGGAATCGGCTTACCAATATCAGAAGGCCTTGGAAAGAAGCGAGCAGACGATTGTGGGCGTCAACAAGTACGCCATGGAAAATGAACCGCAGGAAGTTCCGACTCTGGTGATTGACGAATCCGTCAGAAATCAACAGGTGGAACGCCTTGATGCGACGCGCGCCAAACGAGATGCGGGCGCGGTTGAAAGATCTCTCGACTCAGTACGCCGGGCGGCGCAGCGAGGCGAAAACCATATGCCCGCAACCATCGAAGCCGTGAGAGTGTACGCCACGCTCGGCGAAATCTGCTCCGCGCTCCGTGACGTTTACGGCGTTTACGAGGAACCCGCTATCTAACCTTCCATGGCACAGCCAACTAGAAAGATAAGAGTTTTGGTCGCCAAGCCTGGGCTCGACGGTCATGATCGTGGCGCGAAGGTTATTGCCCGGGCGCTGCGCGACGCCGGCATGGAAGTCATTTACACCGGCCTGCGCCAGACTCCCGAGATGATCGCCGCCGCAGCCTTGCAGGAAGATGTAGATGCTGTCGGCGTTTCGATTTTGAGCGGCGCTCATAACACGCTTTGTCCGAGAATTGTTTCTCTGCTGCGGGAACAAGGCTTGAAAGATACGCTCGTAGTTTTAGGCGGGATTGTTCCGCAGGAAGATATCGCCAAGCTAAAGCAGCAGGGAGTAGCTGAAGTTTTTCTTCCCGGCACGTCCACTCAGGATATTGCTGAGTTCATCCGTAGCAATGTGAAGCCTCGCGATTGAACCCAGTGGCACAGACTTCAGTCTGTAGTGATGCTGGGTACGTGCACCTCTTGAATGCTATCCATCGTGCTCGCCGTGAGCACGCCAGAGGCGTGCGTACCGCGGGTCATCACAGACTGAAGTCTGTGCCACAAGACGGTCATTTCTTTTTTAAGAAACGCTCAATTCCGTTCTTACAATCTTCACTCATCCGGGCAATCACGTTTTCATCCATGCCCAACAGCAGCGCGTCTTCGAAACTCATCGCATCGGTCCGGTACAAAAGCTTCTTCGTTAGAGCGACTGCGGAACTGCTTGTCTTCGTAAACTTTTGCACAAACGCATCGACCTCATCTTCGAAAGCTTCGTCGTCCAGGACATGATTGACCAATCCAAACGCGGCCGCTTCGTCAGCGTCAATCTCCGCGCCCAGCGTTACCAATTCGAAGGCCCGTTTTTCCGAAACGTTCCGTCGCAGAATGGCCATTACCATCGCCGGGACAAAGCCGATCTTAACTTCCGGATAACCAAATCGACTTGAGCGGGCAGCGAGTACGATGTCGCAGGCCGTCGCCAAACCGCAGCCGCCCGCCAATGCCCTTCCCCTCACGGCCGCGATCACCGGCGGCGCAAGCGAACGGATCAACACAAACAGCTCCATCAGAGAGCGAGCGTCATCAAGATTTTCTTCAACGGATGCGGTAGCGATTTTTTGCAGAGCCGCGAGGTCGGCTCCCGAGCAAAAATCGGCACCTTCGCCCGTGATAATGATCGCCCTAACCTCTTCATCTTCGCCGGCGCGCCCCAAAGCATCCTTTAACCCCGCGATCAATTCCGGATTAAGCGCGTTGCGTTTCTCAGGACGATTCAAAGTCACCCGGGCCACGCCGTCGGTGACACTAAACAAAACTACTTGCTCCGCCGAATTTGCCATTGCTTAAACTCAGTCGTTAAGAAATTCGAGTAATGCGTTATTCACTTCGGCAACCGCTTCGTTCTGCACCCAGTGGCCGCTATCCGGAATTCGCAACTCGCGGTACGGCGCGTCGATAAATCTTTCCAGATTGCGCACAGTCGAGGGCAGCACGGCGACGTCTTGTTCGCCATAGATGAACAGCGTCGGAACCTTTATTGGTCCTTCGTCCGGCGTCTCGACTCCGCCACGAAAGAAAGATTTGAAAACATTTGCTCGATAATAATTAACCGTGGCTGTGAGCGCGCCGGGTTGTCGCAAGGCTTCTTTGTATACGGCGATATCTTCAGCGCTGAAAGCATCCGGACGCACGGTCGTTTCGCGATACATCTTATCGATGCGCGCGAAGTCATTGACGCTCGCCCACCACTCCGGAAGCTTTGGCAGTTGAAAGAAGAACATGTACCAGCTACTCAGAAACTGTTTGATGGTGAAGTTGGCCTTCCAACAACCAGGCGGCGGGACCTGCATCGCCACCAGTTTGGTCACCACGTCAGGATGTCTCTTCGCGACGGCCCACGCGACGCCGGCGCCCCAATCGTGCGAGACGATCGCCGCTTTCTCGTTACCGAAATGACGAATCAGATTAACGACGTCCTTAACGAGCACGTCGATCGCGTAGTTATTTTTTCCGACCGGCTTGTCGCTCAGGTTGTAGCCCCGCATGTCAGGCGCAACCGCGTGATATCGCTCCGCGAGAACCGGCAGCTGATGACGCCATGAATACCAACACTCCGGAAACCCATGCAGCAGAACCACCAGTTGATCGTGTTCCTTTCCGCACTCGGCATAATGAAGTCGCACGTCTCCCACCTGAGCATAATCGTGATGAATACTTGATTGGTCGAATGCCAACGGTGTCTGCATAAGGTCGCGTCGCCCTAATTTTCTTTCCTCAGTGGTTGCTCTGTGGTTCTCTGTGTCTCTGTGGTGATGTTTGTGGAGGATAATTTCACCACAGAGACACAGACAAACACAGAGCCTCACAGAGATTTCGGAAAAATGCGCTACCAAAGTTCGAGCGTTTGTGCTTCCTCGTCGGGAATCTCGATCTGCATTCTCAGTAACGCCGTCGAAAATGTTTTGCCCTGCGCGTCGGTCATTAAACTAAGCGTTCCGCCACCGCCGAGGCTCTCATGCAGAAGAAAATTCAACGCTCCCAGGTTCGGCAATTCGAATCGCTCAACGTCGCCTTTGCAGATTTCCTGAAAATGTTCTTTGACGCGCGATGCAGTCACTTCGCGAACCAGCAGCGGATAGAATTCGGGACGGAGCGCGATCAGCCCGACGTTCGCGGTGTCGCCTTTATCCCCGGACCGAGCATGCGCGAGTTTTATTAGCTGAACTTTCATCGATTAAGCTTCGATTATCTCGACCTGCGGAGTGATTTCGCTCTTCGGCATAAGCGCCGGCCAGTAAGCCACAATCTCTTCGACTTTCGGACGACCACCCGCAAAGCCGGTGACGCCCGGCGGCCCCGTCAAAATCAACGGAGCGATCTCTTTCGTGAATCGTTCAATCGCTTTGCGATCGTTGCCACGCACGCCCACCCGCAACTGGACCTCGGGCAGGTCAGGAGATGGCCGCCCGGCGAGTGGGCCATGTGTCGCGTTGGCGCCTACAAACTCCGTAAGCACCTGGTCGAACTCAAGTCCGAGCCGATCCAGCCTCGCTCTTAGAATTCGGTCGGCGGCCAGGGCTTTATCGTAAGCGTCGGGCCACGAGTAGACGAGCGTGCCGACAGCTTTGAAGCCGGCCGAATAGCTGATCGAAACTTTGAAAAACTCCGTCGCCGGGCGACCTTCGATTCCGAAGACGCGAACGCGGTCACGACCTTCATACTCCAGATGGACGGTCGTGAAGTCCGCCACGCAATCGGGCGTGATGTAGTCGCGAGGATCGCCCATCTCGTAAACCAGCTGTTCGGTGATCGAAGGGATAGTTATCCACCCACCGGTGCGTTCGTGTTTCGTGATCACGAATGTGCCATCCGGAGCCGCTTCGACAATTGGGAAACCGACGCTTGCCAGATTAGGTACGCTGCGCCATTCGTACTGACAATTACCGCCGGAGCATTGGGCGCCGCATTCGATGATGTGACCGGCAATAGTCCCTGCAGCCATTCGATTCCAATCATCAGCAGCCCAGCCGAATTCATGAATCAACGGACCAAGCGTCAGACCCGTATCGGTTGCGCGCCCGGTGATGACTATCTGCGCTCCCTGGTCCAGCGCCTGAACAATGGGCGCGGCGCCGAGATAAGCATTCGCACTTTGAATGCGATCGCGAACCGTGCTCAGAGGTTCACCGGTGTCCATGTTGCGCAGTGCAATTCCGCGACCCAGAAGTTCGTCGATGCGATCGAGAATGTCGTCCCCGAGAACAATTCCGATTTTCACTTTTCCGGCCAGACCCAACTCACGAGCCACATCCTGAACGGCGGCCGCGCAGGCGCGCACATTTACGCCTCCGGCATTAGCCGTGACCTTGATGTCTCGCTCAACACACGCGGGCAGAATCTGCTTCATCAAAGGAACGAAGTCACGCGCATAGCCCGCGCTTGCGTCGCGCGCCTTCTGCTTCTGCATGATCGACATCGTCACCTCGGCCAAATAGTCGAGCATCAGATAATCGATCGGCCCACCTTCAACCTGGCGGACCGGCGCGTCGAGGAGATCACCCCAGAAACCCTGACCGGCAGCTACTCGAATCTTCTGTTTCATGTGCAAACATAATAAGACACGGGACACCGAACCGACAGACCGAAACGATGATGTTCGATCAGTCGCGTCGCAGCGCCCGTGTCTGCGTACTAAACGTTACGCGCCAGGACCACGCTATGGCGTCGTTTTGGCCGGCGCCGTCGCGTCCGTCTTCTTGGCCGTTCTCTTGTGCTTTCGATGGGCCTTCATGCCCCCACTGCCACTCGTGCTAAACCAAACCGTCTTCGGCTCGCCGGGGACGCTGGTCAGCGTCAGGTTGTTGCCAACCTTCTTGGCACGCAGAGACATTGCCGGCAACGCAGGCGGCGGATTCGGGCTCGGCGTTGGCGGCGTCAAATCACCCATCATCATTGTCACAGCCGTGTAGCCACAGGTTGTCACCGCCGTGATGCGGCCTGTATGCGTGTCCGAACCTGACGTCATCGTAAAGGTATTGCCGGTGATCGTCAGCGTGGCATCCTGGGCGGGCTCTTTGTCATGTCGAGCTTTGCCGGTGTAGGTCCCGGAAAGATCAGCCTGCTCTTGCTTAGCCGGATCGCATTTGCCGGTCCAGGTCGTGGTCGTCTTTTTGACCCGGCGCGACGTGGACTTCTTCGCCGAGCCGGTGTTAGTCATAGTCGTTGACGAATTCGAATTCTGCGCGGATACAACCAAGCCCGCGCTGGCGAGCGCCGTCAGGACCATAACCACTAACCCCAAACTAAAAAGATAGATGGTGCTCTTTCTCACGTTTCTTCTCCTTTGTTCTACTCACTCCGATTGGGCGAGTGAAAATTGTTATCAGGGACAACTAAAGCCTTCCCTGTTAACGCGCAAATCAGACTTAGGCACCGCTAAAAGAGGTGCGAGAAAAGCGTCAAACCAACCGGGCGTCTGCTGTAAAAAGCCTCCTAGGTTAGCGACGCCGGCACCACAAACTGTCCCAGATGTGGTCCTGAATAATTCAAACCGACAGATAATGCAAGCTCTAATGCGTCCCTGGTGTGTTCCGGAGCAATTACCGCATCGACAAATCCGCGAGCGGCGGCGTACTTGGCATCAAGATCGCGCTCATACGTAGTGCGCACCTCTTCCATTTCCGCTTGCAGTTCTTCGCCTGGCGCTTCGTCCCTTGCCTTTAACTTTTCGAGCTGGCTGCCAAAGACCGCCTGGACCGCCGACTCACCTTCCATTACTCCCATGCGGCCGGTGGGCCAACTGAAAATAAAGTCCGGGTCAAAGCCCTGACCGGCCATCGCGTAATAGCCCGCGCCCGACGCATGATTCACCGTCAGAACAATCTTCGGCACGGTGGCGGTGGCCATCGCTTCGACGAAGCGCGCGCCGGCGCGAATGATGCCTGAATGCTCCGCTTCCGGTCCGACCATGAAGCCTGAAACATCCTGCACAAATAACAGAGGCGTTTGATGACGATTGCAGGTGTCGATGAAATAAGCGACTTTTTCAGCCGACTCAGTATAAATGATCCCGCCAAATCTGGGTGGCCCACCCGCTGGATCGCGGAACATGCCGCGCGCGTTGGCAATCACTCCCACCTGAATGCCGCGCACGCGTGCGTGCCCGGTGATCACCTCTCGCGCATAGTCCACCTGAAACTCGTCCAGGTGCCCTTCGTCGATAATGCAATCCAGCAGGTCGCGCACATCGTATGGCTGCCGATGATTTTCCGGAATTATTTCGTAGAGCTTTTCCGCTGGGTACTTCGCCTCGGCCTTCTCTGAGCCTCGAGCCTCTGGGCCTGGCAACTCGCTCACGTACTCTCTGATCTTGGCGATCGCCGCTTCGTCATCCTTGACTCGATAATGCGCAACTCCGGACAATTCGGTGTGGGTGCGCGCACCACCGAGCTTCTCGTTATCGATTGTTTGGCCGGTCGCGCCTTTTACCAGGTTCGCGCCGCCCAGTCCCATGAACGAAGTCTCTTCGACCATGATGATGATGTCCGAAAGCGCCGGTAGATAAGCGCCGCCCGCGATGCACGGGCCCATCACCGCCGAAATTTGCGGCACCTTCAGATAGCGACGCATGATCGAGTTGTAATAGAAGATTCGCGACGCGCCATACTGTCCCGGGAAGACGCCGCCCTGATAAGGCAAATTCACGCCTGCTGAATCCACGAGATAGATAATCGGCACACGCGAGCGCATCGCAATTTCCTGCGCGCGCAAAATCTTTTTGATGGTTTCAGGCCACCATGAACCGGCCTTTACGGTGGCATCGTTGGCGACGACGACAACTTCCCTGCTCTCTACGCGGCCGACGGTGGTGACGACTCCGGCGGCCGGCGCGCCGCCGTCGTATTGATCGTACGCGACGAGCAATCCAATTTCCTGCTGGAACGATCCTTTATCGAGCAGAAGTTCAATTCGTTCGCGAGCGGTTAGCTTTCCTTGCTTGTGCTGCTTCTCAATCTTGTCCGGGCCACCGCCGGTCTTCAGTCTCTCTTCCAGCTCATGCAGCTCGTTGGTGAGTTCGCCGAGACGGCCCACCGGAAACGCTGGCGAAGGCCGCGATGGCGAATCTGCTTTTGGTGGAGTGGAAATCTTAGAAAGCGTTTTGATAGTAAACTTCGACGATTGCATGCTTCGAGACTCGGAAGTCGCTTCGCTGCTCATGTGATATTGATGGCCAACAGCTGATCGCCTACGTTGAGAAAAGTACCACAAGCCGATTGCTACTACAATTGGACGAACTCTAACGAGCGTTCTGCCACGCTATTCACTCGGAGGTCTCGGGAAGGGATGCATATCAAACAAGATCTTGGGACTTGTCAGTTGCGCTTCGTACCTTTAACTGCCGCTCGGTAAACCTCAAACATAGGAGAACGATTGAAGAAAACTACTCGCCTGTCGCATCGCGACCAACCAGCGATCGAATCCATTGCAGGCTTGACTATCCTGAACTCCTACTATATGTTCTCCGGCACATAGGATCCTTGTACTTCAAAGGCGTCTCCAGCTAACCCTGATCGACGGCGCCTGATCGTTTTTCTCGCATTACTGACCTAGCAATTTGGAATCCACGGCCCCGGCTTTCGAAGCCTACTGAAAAACGCTTCGAGGCTATCAGGTTTTCGAGTTCTCGATCATGTCTATACTCCTCACTGACGACGCAGCGGGATCTGAGATCAACGAGCCGACCTTTGAACATACCTTGAGCGCCGTTTGTAAGGCGGCCGTAAACCTGGTTGGAGTTGATCACAGCGGGTTGGTTCTCTTTCACAATAGTCTCGAATACGGCACGGTCAGCGCCGAGTATCCTGCCAGCGCGCATTCCGCAATTGGTCGTCGTCTTCCACTCCGCGGGGTCCCGCTTGAAGAGAAGTTGATTGAGAAGCGGAAACCTATAGTCGTCAACAATGTAAGCACCGAAGAAGCTCTCGGCCCCGTCCGCGATATCCTGACCGATTTGGGAATAAAGTCCATTCTCGTCGTGCCCATCGTGGTTGGCGACGTGGTGAAGGGTTCATTCAGTTTTGACTCAACCAGAGAATCGCGGGTATTCGACGAAGACGATATTCAAAAGTGCAGCAGTCTTGCGGAATTTGCATCGCTAGTGGTGGAGAAGGCCGACCTGCTCGACAACGTTCAGGCTTTGCAAAGAGCACTCCTGGCCATTGTGTCCAAGCAGGAGCGGGAACCTCTCCTGCGCGCCATTATCGAGCAGGCCGTGAATCTACTGAAGGCAGATGGCGGCGGTATTGACGAATATGATGATCGAAAAGAAGAGCTGACTGTGGTGGCGCAGTTCAACCTCGCCGAGAACGCCGTCGGACAAACAATGAAACTCGGCCAGGGTCTGGCCGGACTCATCATCAGAGGTAACCTACCCCATCTAATTAAGAAGGATTATGCGAAGTGGGAGAATCGCGCGCCGTATTTTCAGGAGACCACTTTGGAGGCCTTGATCGGAGTACCGCTGCGTATTCGTGAAAAGCCGATAGGCGTTATCTGGCTCAATGTAACTAATGATCGAGAGTATAGCGACGCTGATATCAAGTTGCTGAAGGGTTTGGCGGGACCCGCCAGCATCGCGATGGAACAGAGCAGCTTAAGAGACGCGGAGCGTCTCAAAGCAGCGCGGCTGGTTAAGGTGGCCAAGGCCACAAATGACATCTTCGGCAATCTTGCGACGAGCAGTCAACCGGACAGACTCACGTTAATCGGCAAGTATGCACACGAGATCATTGATGCTGAGCTCTGTGGAATATTCCTCGTAGAGAGGCCGGGCTGGCTGAAGCTGGTGGCTGGTCACGGCTATCGGGAGGGGCACCCTCAGCAGGACCTGGAGTTGGAGATTAAGTCAGGCGATAGCACAGGACTAACCGGCCATATCGCCAAGATGGGTGACGTTTTCCGACTCTGCGGCGAGGAGTTACGCAATCACTTCGCGGTTAAGGATAAGACTGGCAAGGCGGACTACTCAGAGTCCGGTGAATGTTTTTCTCTTTTGGCGATTCCTTTAAAGACAAAACTCGGCACGCTACGTGGCTTGCTACGCATCCACAACAAGAGAGACCGAGACGGAAAAGCTAACCAAGGAACCTGCTTCACCGATGACGATCAAGCGATCGCCGAGATCTTTGCTCAAGCCGCACTGGTAGCGATCGAAACGGCAGACCTTGTCGACAGAATCAGACGCGGCGAAGAGCGCTATAAGATCGTCCTGGAAGTCTCTAATCTGGTTGCCCTCGCCAAGGTTCCGGAAGAAGGACTGCGTGCCTTAGCCATGACGGTCATGAACGTCATCAATAGGTCCTTTTGCCGAATCCTCTTCTACGATCCAGTGAACCAGACTCTTCAAGTAGTGGCTGCGGAAAAGGGCATAGGAGAAAAGGGTGAATTCCGATGGGAGCAGCGGCTGGGCGAAAAGACCACCGTTCACAGATGGCGTGGGCTCTTTCATTCTCTTGAATCTGGTGAGATGGTGATTCAGAAGCGCGACGACCCTGAGCAGGAGGCCAATCTTGATGACTTGTCCCTGTTGCTCGAGTTGAAGGACCTGCAAGGAAATCCACTGAAGATAAACTATATGCTCCGGCATCCCTTGACGGTGCATCATCGGATTATTGGCCTTCTGATTATCGGTGAACTCGATGAAACCCGGGAATTCGGTCAGATAGAAATCGATTTGATAAAAGCGATTGCCAACCAAACTTCACTGTCCATTGAAAAAGTCGAGAAGGACAAGGAGCTGCTGCAAAGCTTCTTCATCACTGAGAGAGAAATCAGTGCGTCAACCAGGCCGGGTGAAGCTCTGCGAAAAATCGCCGCACAAGTCTATAAGGTAGGACGAGCGTATGGCCGCAAGGTAAACGTAGCTAGCATTAACGTGCGTGAAGGTAACATGCTCCGGGTCGTCGCGGCGTACCCTGAGGGCCGGCTTGAGTTCATCCGCGGAATTGTTGGAGACCCGTTTGACCTCGATAAAGGGTTTGGAGATCACAAACTGATAGGCATCGTTGGCCGGGTGTTCAGAGACGGTCAGCCCATTCGGGAGGCCGCCGTTCGTGATAATGAGGATTATGTCCAAATACACGAGGATACTTTGTCCCAGCTAGCGGTTCCTATTAAGGACGGTAACGATACGATCGGCGTGATCAGCGTGGAGAGCGCTGAGGCCAGCGCCTTTGACGAACACGATCAGATGTTGGTCGAAGGCCTTGCGGTTCAGGCGCAATTGGCAATCTCCAGAGAAAGAGAGTTGCGCGACCACCAGAAATTGCAAACCATGGCCACCGCAGGCGCGGCGGCAAGGTTTTGGAGCCACACACTGAAAGACGCAGCCAAGTTGATTGTCAATCAAGTCGACAATGCTTCGTCATTCCCTGCTTCAGAAGAAGTCAGAAGGATTCTCGCTAAGGTCAAGACCCAGGCTGGATATATTGAGACTCTTCGCTTCACTCCGCTATCGAGCACTGAAGGAGTGAAAGACGAGACTCTGAATTACGTGCTGGAAGAATACTTAAGGGATTTTCGTTACGACTCTGCGGCCAAGGGCCTGGGTTTGAAGATTGAGTGGTTTTTAGACGAAACAACAAACCTGCACGTCAAGATTAATCGCTCCTGGTTTCAAAAGGCGCTGTCCTTTTTCCTGGACAACGCTCGCGAGGCAATTCGACTCTCCGCGGATAAGCAAATAGAAGTACGCACCGAAGTCTTAAAAGATTCGAGATGTCGAATCTTGATAAAAAACACGGGTCCAAAGGTGGCGAATGAAATATGGGTAAGACTGGGCCATGAAAAGATCGTCAAGCCCGGCACGGAGGGTGAGCGGGGGACCGGAATTCTCCAGGCGGATCTGATTCTCGGTGTCTACGGAGGAAAGTTCGAAACAATTACCAACGAAGACAACAACATCATCCTCGCAGTGAATTTGCCGGTCGTGGTTTTGAACTTGGATACGGAGACGAATTCGATTTAAGGATTGAGATGACTGCTGTTCTTGTTGCCGACAATAATGAGCACTGGCTGAACGTTATTTGCGGCCTGCTTGCGCCGAAGCACTACAAATTGATTCGGGCTAGAAATCCGACTGAAGCGTTAGCGGCGCTCGACCGGCAGTCTGTGGACATTGCCATCCTCGACTTGCGACTCAAAGACGACTCTAGTGATTATGACATCTCAGGTTTTAGGCTAGCCAGGGAATCGGATCGTTCGATTCCGAAAATAATCGTCAGTAACTTCGCCAGCGAGCGGGAATTCCTGGAGCGTTACCCGGACGCCTTCAAGACCGACGTCGATGGACGGCCTGCGATCGTTGATTTTGTCGAAAAGGGGGTGATTGAAACCAAGTTAATACCAACGATCGAAAACGCCTTGAGAATTAGGGCTATGTGGAGCTCCGCCGCCGCCGAGTCCAAAATCGCACGATTGCTGCACGAAGATTATGAAACAGCGCGGAAAGACGCGAAACGGCATCACTGGATATCCTCCGCTATCTCGATTGGCTTTGCAGTCATCTTTTTTTGGGGAGCATATCGCTTGCACGCTGCCAATGAAGCGGGCGCGACGCCGTTGATATTGCTGATTGTTGGCTTTCTCGTGGCAGAGGTGACTAACTACTTGTTTAGCCGCAAGCTGGAATTCTTATACGAACGCGTCGAGCGATATCACGAAGAACTCCTCCAAACTGAGCGATTCGGACAACTCGTGAAAATCTCCGACACCATTAGGGACGAGGGCACGAGAGAGGGATACCGGCTCGCTCTGTTCAGGGCCGCCACCGCTCGTTGGATTCACAGAGACCACTCGTCCGGTCGCCGCGATATTTCGACGCAACCTTTGGAAGAAGAAAAAACCCCTACTCAGATTCTTCCACCCAAGTGAGGAATGCCTGGTGGGCTCAGCGATCGTTACTGCTTCAGAGTTTGAAGCAACAGGCGAAGGTTTAGGTTTGCAGGAACGCCTTCAGCGATCAATACCCGATTCCCACGCAACTCAATGGCAACTAAGTCACTATTCGACTCCAGGGTTAGAGACGTCGAAGCAGCAGTCATGGGCGTGCTCGAGGTGGCTCGGCGATAGTCTCGATACTGCAACTCAGTCCGCTTCACGTACGCCTCAAAAAATTCACGCGCGTCATTCTCTGTATCCCAAACCGAAAGCGAGATGTAGCACACTTCGCCTTTTCCATTCTCATAGACAGCCGAGCGATCGCCACCCCAACCGGCGGCGGCCCGACGCGACTCTGCCGCTGACTTCAAAAATTGAACGAGGATCAGATAAAAAGCCCATTCTCCGTTGACGTCGGAAGACAATCTCTTCCAGGCAGGTTGCGTTGTTGACCCACTGGGTGGTACTGACCTCGGTGCGCCGGCATTTAAGAGACTCGTAACATCCGGCAGCGTTACCTTCACCGGCGCTTCGCGCGCGAAATATTTCTCGGCGTGCAGAATTTGCTCAGTCGATTGGGGCAGCGTCTTGAACGCTCCGGAAACCGCGTCCCAGCCGCCCTGCTTGTAAAGCGCGCTCGTCCAAACCATTCCCTCCTGATACGGAAACAACATGGTCTCGCGCAACGCCCGCGGCGCTTTATCGAGCTCTTCGGTCGCAATGCCGGTCGCCCCCAGCGATTTCATGAACGAAAGCGCGCGCACCAGATTGCTTCTCACGTAGAAAACCATCGACAGGGTCGCATCGCCCTCAATCAAAGCATGCGCCGCCAATTCCGCATCCGAATCGCCTTTCGGCCAATTCTCAAAACGTCGCAGGTCGAAATGCTGATCCTGAAGTGCGTGCACCAGCTCGTGGGCCATGATCGGTTTCTGACCATCGACGTCAATCCAATCGGCCAGATAAAACTGACGCGTCTTGGGGTCGTAATAGCCGGCCACCTGTTCCGTCAACAGGCGAATCATCAACGACCGATATTGAAAGTCGGGCGGCGCCAGACCCAGCCGTTTCAAAGCGACTTCGCTGGCATGCATGTCGGCTGGAGAAATCTCTTCGTCAATGTTCTTGCGGACCGCCCGTTCGATTTCCGGCCGCGACTGCGTGGCGCTTTGAACCGGACGAAGGATTGGGAGCTGTCGAAGGTCGCTGGTTTCTTTTAATACCTCTTGCGTGGCCGCGATAAGCGCCGTATTGCGCGCGGCGGCGGTTGTCGTAGCCGGTTCCTGCGCCGCGCGTTGGGCCGATCCGGCGAACCGCGCCGGAATGATAGAAACAGCCAACAGACCAGCAAGAATAAGGAGTGCGAGGTAAACATGATTGCGGGCCGCCGGTCGCAAGGCCGGCGCTCCACCTTTGATTTGTTTTGACATCCTCATGTTTCGCTCTTATAGTCCGCTAAAACGATCAGCATTTCAATATCCCGAGTAGTAACAAGAGCTGACCGCTCTTTTCCGAAAAATGAGCAGTCAGGGGGAGACATCGGCTTTGATGAGTCCGGAAGAATTGGAAGACGCCGACCAATGGCACGAGGCGCTCCTGCGTGTGCGCTATGCCGAGACTGACAAGATGGGCGTGGTCTATCACGCCAACTATCTGATTTGGTTTGAAATTGGCCGCACCGAGTTTTGCCGCGCCCGCGGTTTCTCGTATCGGGACATGGAAGAAAGCGAAAATGCTTTCCTGGTCGTAGTCGAAAGTTATTGCCGCTACAAAGCGCCCGCCTACTATGACGACGTGCTGATGGTGAGAACTCACATCACTGAATTGCGACGTCGCTCACTTCGCTTTGGCTATGAGGTGGTTCGCGAATCAGATGGCGTGGTTATCGCCGAAGGTGAAACCGGGCACGTCGTCACCGACGCGAACGGTCGCGTCCGTTCATTTCCCGCAGGCTTTGCGGAGCTGCTTCTTTCTCCTCCGGTTGAAACCGAAGTCGAGGGCGAAACTGTTCCCGATGACGAAGCGCCGCTGTAGAGAGCAGAAGGCGAAAAGCAGAAGGCAGTAGGCAGTTTAGCACTCACTGCGTTCTGCCTTCTGCTTACTGATTATGACTCAGATTAATCCGCTCAATCGATCGTGCCTTTCCCGTTTCTTCATCTACGTCAACGACGACGCCACAGATGCGGACTTCGCTCTTTGAATGATCGGGTTTGCGATGGATTGGCGAGGTGAATCGATTGATGATGTCGCCTTTTTTCATGCCAATCACGCCACCGTAACTTCCGGTCATTCCCAAATCAGTGATGAAGGCGGTTCCTTCATGCAGCAGACGCTCGTCCGCGGTCTGCACGTGCGTGTGCGTCCCGTAAACAACCGAGACTCTCCCGTCGAGATACCAACCCATCGCGGATTTTTCTGAGGTCGCCTCGGCGTGCATATCCACGATGCGCACCCTTACGTCGTCAGAAAGCGAGGCCAGCGATTCGCTCACAATGCGAAAGGGATCGTCAGCGGGCTGCATGAAAACGCGCCCGAGCAAACTGATGACGGCGATGCGGACTCCTTTCACCTGGCCCACCCACATGCCGTTTCCCGGCGTATGCGGCGGATAATTGGCGGGTCGCAAAAGCCGCGGCTGTTTCTTGATGTATTCAACCACCTCGTGCTTATCGAAGATGTGATTGCCGGAAGTCATCACGTCTATGCCGGATGAAAACAGCAGTTCGGCAATCGCCGCGGTGATCGAGAATCCGCCCGCAACGTTCTCGGCATTCATCACCGCAAAATCGATAGCATGCTGCTCTTTCAGATCCTGCAAACGATCGAGCACGGCCGAACGCCCGGGTTTTCCTACCACATCACCAATTAAGAGAAGCTTCATAAAGATGTCGGTACGCGCGCCTCCGGCGTGCTTCATTCATTCACTCAGTAGCACGCCGGAGGCGTGCGTACCGTTGGCATGAAATTCTGATCGATCTTGATCCCAAATAACAAACCGCCCGCTACCGCAGGCGGTTCCGACAGGATTTACAACTTTAATTGACAGAGGGAAAACCGCCTGGCCGCTCCGAAGTCGTAATTGAACCTGAGTAATCAGGTGGGTGGCCTTTTTTTCACCGCTCGCTCTCGGCTCTTCTTAACGATGAAGAAAAGCACTAGCTCGCGATGTCGGCCTCCCTTGTGAACGACGTTGGCTCAACCATCGTAATCGGTGGCGAACCCGGCAGAATCACTCCCCCTGCCGCGGGGATAGTAGCACAGGGCGCTGGCGCAAGTCAGTTGGAATGTTTGGTCGTGTGCTGATTCGCGTTTCTCTGTGCGACTCTGTGGTTCTCCGTGTCTCTGTGGAGGTTTTTCGCAAAGACAGTTTCACCACAGAGGCACAGAGTTCCACAGAGCCCCACCGAGATTCTGAAACCGTTTGGCGGAAGGAAGGCGGCTAATTAATATTGGCGCCGATTAGTCGCTATTTACCTGGTGAATTACGATCAAGGCGAAAATGAGCCCGCCAATCGCGGCGGCAATTCCAATCTTCGCGCCGGTGGACAGGTTGTTGCGCTTGGTGTTTGGAAACTGCTGAGGGCGCGGAGCCACCTTGCCTGCTTTCGCGTCCGCGACGAGTTTTAGCATGTCGCCTTTCAACTTATTAGTGCTCGGGGCTTTTTCTTTAGCCGGCGCGGTGGAGTTGGGCGACGTCTTCGCATCATCGACCGCGGGTTCAGTTGCCGACCGCGCGAAGGCTGAGGTTCCGCTAACGCCCGAAATCAACGCTATCGCAATGGCCAAAGACAGAACTCTTATTCTCATCTCTGCTCCTTCTAACGCTTCGTGCAGCGAAGTGATCAGGAAACTACCGAGCGTTCCAGGCTGCGCGGCACTTTCAGCAGCCGGTCAAGCATGTCTGAGCATTCGACGCTGCGGGTGGCTAGTTGTTCATCAGCCTGCTCGTACTCTTTTCTCTTTTGATGAAGCTCGTCGGCGATGTAGAGCGCGGCGAGGATGGCCACTTTGCGTGAATCAACCGTCAACGTGCCCGATGAAATCTCGCGCATGCGCTGGTCGACGTACTCGGCAAGTTGCTTGAGATATTCCGGGTCGCCGTCTGAACGAACGGTGTAGGCCTGATCGTAAATCTCGACCTTGATGGTGGGCGAGTCAGCCGCGTTCACACTTCTGTCAAAACCAAGACTGTCCGTGCTCATCTTTGTATCGCCTCCGCAATCTCCGGGTCGGCAGCGGCAATCGCGTCAAGCATGCGCTGCACTTTGGTTCGAATCGTTTCCCGCTCAGCCAGCAAGTGCTCGAGTTGAGCCGCGAGTTGCTGCTTATCGCCGGCGCGCGCAGTTGCCAACTGACGCTCGAGATCGTCCTTCTCCTGGCGCAGCGCCTTGGTTAATTCTATTGTGCGATAGATCTTGTCTTCGAGGTGTGAGAATTTTTCCAGTCCGTTGGTCGCTGCCATCGTCCGCTCCTGCCTGAAGAATTCGGTTCGCGGTGATTATCCGACGTCGCGAGCGTGAGCGCAAGAGATTTGTTGGACGTTGAGAATGAGGTCAGTACCATCCGCGTGAGCGAGGGCAAGCGAGATCCCGGTGACGTGCTTAACCCATCCGCTCACGCGGATGATACTGACTGTTTTCTCGTTAGCAGACCTGTCGCAATCGCTGGCAGCATTTAAGTTCGTTGCCAGCGATCGACAGCATTTCAGGCTAAGAAAATCGCGATCAGACTTGGACAGTTTCGACGAGCATCCAATCGCGAAGACAGTTCTATTTCAGCGTAATATTTGCGTTCGTCGCGCCATCAGAAGTATTGCCGAAGAACTTGTTCGAGTTCGTCGCCGTCGCGATCGTTCCCGCTCCCGACAAAGCGGTTGTGTTGCCGTAGAAACTGTTGTTGGAAATAGTGACAGTGCCGCCGGAGGCAGCATTCACCGCGAGTCCGTTGCCGGAAAACATGCTGTTTTCTATGAAAGCGGTACAGCCGGACGATGCTTTGACGGCGCCGTTAGTCGTTCCTACATTGCCGCCAAAAAATGAGTTGCGAATCGCGGCGGCCGAATTCGCGACCAGGTTCAGTCCATCCGTACTTCCTTGCATGCTCACGTCGTCCATATAAATCGCTGCGGAGAATCCATTGGCCGTCGACGCCTCGACACCCGTAACAGATCGCAGCAAAGTCACGTGTTGCATCCAGACTTTGATCGTATCGGTGCCGGCAATACTGATGGCGGCCGTCTCAAAGTTCTCGATGGTGACGTTCTCGAGATGCAATTGAGCGGCTTTGATGAGGCTGACACCCACGTCGCCGCCAACGCCCGCTTGACGCGCGCCATTAAGCGTTAGGTTACGCAGGATCACGTTGCCGTTACCATTCGTATTAACCGTAATGCCGGTGCCGCCACCCGTCACCACTATTCCGGCCCAGCCGGCGCCCGTGCCGCCGTCGATAGTAATTGCCTTGTTAATCGTCACGGCCCCGTAAGAGCCCGGTTCAATAACGTCAATTTCTCCGCCCCCATTCGTCTTTGAGAGAGCTCCGGCAAAGGTCAAACAAGGAGCAGTGCGGCTGCAGGGGTTGGCATCGTCACCGGTTCCCTGTGCGGCGACCCAGGTGCGCGTGGCCTGGGCCCGGGCGAGCAGCGCAGTTGATGACAAAATCGCTAACAAGACAACCAACTTCAATGAGAAACGTAGGCTTTTCATGATTGATCCCCTCTCTTTTTCAAGGTCGTTGATTCCAGTGTCACGCGTAAAATGTGAACCGGCTGATTTGATGACACGATCTCGTCAGCCTTCGGAAACAGTTCCCAGCGCCAGTTAGGTATAACTCTGTTTGGGGGAAACGGGGGAAAAATCCTGCGTCGTTAGTTCTTTCTACCGAGAAGTGACGCGAAGCATAACAGCGAACCGCGAAATTGAGCAGTCAGTGTCCTACAGCGATTGAGAAAATTAGTTCCTGTTAGCGGCAGCCTCTACATCTCTCAGCATCTTATCAAGTGAGACTTTGGGAATCAGCCTGCCGTTAACAATTACAGCATTAATCCTCTTTGTGTTGTTGATGTTCTCCAGTGGGTTTGCATCGAGTAGCACGAGATCAGCTTTTTTCCCTTGCTCGACGGTTCCAACCATATCGATCAAGCCAAGGTAGGTTGCCGGATTGCGTGTGGCGGTTTGCAGCGCCTCGATCGGGGTGAGACCGGCTTTAACAAAAAGCTCCAACTCATCATGCAGGCTGAAGCCGGGAAACACATACCATACCAATGCATCAGTCGCGGCCAACATCTTCACCCCTGCTCGATGCATCGCCAAAATTAACTCCAGTTTCTTTTGAAACAGCATCTTGTAGCGTGCAGAACTTTCAGGTGTTCTATCCTTCAAACGAAAATCATCCTGGTTCTGCCACGAGTCTGCTATATCGCGACGCACATACTTGAGGCGAGGGTCATTAGTGAAATTCTTATCATCCAGAAATGCTCCCGTCCGATGCACTACGAGCGTAGGCGCTTGCCATGTTCCATTGGCAGCAAAGCGCGCAAATAGCGCGGCAGCCTTTTCCGGGCTGTAGGTGTCCAGAGCTCTGGAGTCTGTTTCGTTAAGAGCACGCACCAGAGATGCTCTCATTTGGTTGGTATCTTTTGCGTCTTTCAGTGCATCCTCTAGGGTCTTCCTAAGCTCTGGTTCGATGGCTGAACAGCCGCGCAAAATCCCTTCGAGGTGTTCAATGCTCTTCTGCCCGGCGTCCGACGCCTCGAATGCAGTAACTGAAATGGGTACGTGCCCGGCAAACGTTACCCTCAGCTTCTTTGCTTCATCTGCGAGAGCAAAATATGCCTGGCGTGGGATTAATGAGTAGACCTTAATAAAATCCAAACCGTTATTTTTGACCGTTGCGGCTGCTTTTCTGGCATCAGCCTCATTAGAAATCGATATGGGAAGCCCGGGCCAAACCGGCATCGGCCCATCTACCATTTGACCTGCAATAATACGCGGGCCTAACAGCCTGCCTTCATTAATATCTTTGCGAAGCTGCTTCAAAAATCCCAGGTCGCCAGCCGCCATATCACGAACACCAGTGACGCCGTTGGCAATGAACATTGGGAAGTAAGTTTCAGGCAGGGTTTTGAACACCGTGTGAACGTGCATGTCCCATAAGCCGGGGATCAAGAACTTGCCCGTGCCATCGACTGCCTGCGCATTCTTCGGTATTGCAACTTCTCCTGTTTTGCCAATCTCTGTAATGCGATCCTCTGTGATTATCACTGTCAGATTGGGTTTGGCCGGGGCGCTCGTAGCATCAATTACGGTTACATTCGATATGGCCAGGATATTTGGCTGGAGCTTCTGTTGTGACCACGCGGCAGGCAACGACAGGGAGATCAAAAGCAGAGCTATCGTTAGGGTTGTCTTCATCTTATGTCCGCTCATTTTCTGATCGACTTAGCCTTGCCCAAAAAGTCGATCGGAGGCACGACGCAAATGAATACTGCGAGCGAGCATTGGTCAGACGGATCGTCCGCGCTGATTGAGAATCACACAAATCGCAGGCCTGACCTCAGCCCCGATTTCCATCCGGGACTTAGAGTGATCCAATCGCTTACAACTTGAGATTTCCTTCACCGACCGTCACACATTTTCCGCCGACTTTTATTTCATCGCCGTTGACTGAAACTTCTATGAGGCTCGGGCGATTGATTTCGTACCCTTGCTCAATAATTAAAGTTTTTTCGGCAGGCAAAACTCCTTTTGCAACTAAATAAGCCCCGAGCGGCCCTGCTGCGGTTCCGGTTGCCGGGTCTTCTGAAGTCATTCCAATGCCCGGAAAAAATGCGCGGGCGTGCGCGGCTGAGTTTTCATGAACGGTTTCCAATGTATAAAGATAACAGCCCTCACAGCCGAGTGGTCTGGCAAGTTCTATTAATTTGGCCGTATCAACCCGCACTTTTTTTAACGCTTCGATATTTTTCACCGGAACGAGAAAATGAAACGCTCCCGTCGAAACCGCTTGCGGTTCGAGTGATTCGAAAGAAAAATCCGATTTGTTAAGGCTTAATGTTTCAGCCAACACTGCTGTGTCGCCAAACTTCTCACCAAACACCGGCTGGCTCTGCGTCATCAATATTCTTTGCGGTTTTCCCGCTGCGACATAAATTTCCAGAGGCAATATTTGGTCGCCGAGTTCCTGATAAATAAGGTTCTCGCCCGTTCGCAAATCAACGAGATTGTTTTCGGCAATCGCCCACCACGCTCCCAAAGTTTGATGTCCCGCGCCGAAGACCTCTTCGGCGATCGTGAACGAACGCAAACGCCAGGCGGCTTTAACATTTCGCGCCGGCAAAACGAAAGTCGTTTCCGAGTGATTAAACTCGCGAGTGATTGCCAGCATCCGTTCAGCGCTGAGATTGTCACCCCCAAAAACAACCGCGAGCTGATTTCCTTCCAGCGGCTTTTCCGTAAATACATCAACTAATTTGTATGAGTATTTGTCCATCAAGTTAGGTTCTCAACTGGACGTTCATCGACAATCGAATTTCGGCGTTCTTCGCATCGAGCGGTCACGAAACCGCAAAACCGGGGCTGCGATTCGATTCTTGAGATAAATCTTTACCCCTTTTGATGCGAAACACGCTCCCGCCGCTCCAGTCCCACGAGTTGTATTCGGCATGCGCTGCTATCGTGTGCAGCACGCATCAATTCTCGCGAACGATAACAAATGAGCCAGGTCGCGCCGCCGGCCGCACTACCCAACCGGGGTTCAGATCGGCGCTCCAACCGTCCCCCCGCAAGGTGGTTCCTTCGAGCGGCCCCGTAACCGGTACGGACAGCCTGGTCCCATCGGCAGAGCGCAAGACGCCGTTGTTGGCGTTGAGACGGCCCCATCGAGCGGAAAGGGTGAAATTGTGAAAGAACACGGTGCCGGCCTCCGGAATGACGACGCTGCCGGTGGTGTCGCTGGTCCCGCTGCCTCCGGCAGGCATCGTCAGCACAGGCCCGTCGACGAACCGTCGACGCAACTCGGCGACGCGGAGCTGTTGCGCGCGATCGCGCGCCTCCTCCGCTGTTCGCAGCGTTGGCCCATCGTAGCGCGCCGCGGCCTTGGCAAGATCCGTCGTCGTCGGCCTTTTGATGGCTGAGGCGAGCAAGTCGCCAAGGTCCGAGGTGCTACGAAGCTGTCGGCGCCATCCCGGCACGAGATCGTCCAGCAGCACACCGTAGGCGGGTCCGGACGCGGCTTCGAAATTTCCAACGAAGGACGTCTGCAATTCGCCTCCCGCCGCTGCTGCCGCTGCGGCACGGCGCGCATCCGCCGGCGAATTGGCCCAGGCCGCGACGCCGGTGTACGAGGCAAGCCCTTCGCGAATCTCATCGCGCCGTTCGTTGTCCGCCGCGGCTGTAAACCGGCGACGGCGTTCGCGTCTGAAGGCCAGCGCGTCGGCGATCGCCTCGACCCGGCCGCTCCCTCTCGACTGGACCGCCCGGCGCAGCGCCCGCCATTCAAGCTGGATCCAGACGCGTCCTTCGAGCGTATCGAGATGCTCGTTAGAGCCGTCGCCCTGCATGCCCTGCATGAACCCCAGCCCGGGCTGAATGCGATGGAACAACCCGTGAAGCATCAATTGCTGGCGTACATCGGCATCCTTCTCCGGGAGCAAGTACAAGGGCCAGGCGAACCACAGCAACCCGCCCCAGGAGACGGGGCCGTCCGCGTAACCCGGAAACTTGGGTGGCGGCCCCGCCGGCTCAGGCTGGCTTGTGGCACGCGTTCCGGTCGCTGGGTCAAAGATCACCATCGGACCACAGAGCGACACACCCCACAACCGGCCCGCATCTCGCTCGCAGAGCTTCGTGGCTTCCTCGAAATAGCGCTTGGCGAGCTCTGGTTTGACCTGCCCCTCCGCAGCCGTCGCAGCGCCGAGTAGCAAGAGTGGAAATAGCGCTTTGAGATGGTATCGAGTCTGCATCGAGATCTCCTCTTGTTGAGTAGCGCGAGCATCTTTCCAGATGATCGCATTACCGTTGGCCCGGCCGGAGCTTCGGGGTCGCCGAGGGCGGATGCCGGTGAAGGGTCGCCTGCTCGTAGCCGTATGCGAGCCTGATGAGTGTCGCCTCATCCCATGCCCGCCCGAAGAAGGTCACGCCGGCCGGTAACACGCCCTTGCGCGTGTAACCCATGGGTACGTTGATGGCGGGAAAGCCCGAGGTTGGTGAAAAAACCTGGCTGTTGTCGCCGTGCGGCGTGTTCAGGTCACCTATGAGCCGCGGCGGGTTGCTCCAGGTCGGATAGACGAATGCGTCCAGCTTGAGTTGCTCCATCGTCTTCATAATGGCTGCGCCGAAGGCCTTGCGATACGCCATCTCAGCCTTACACGCTTCGCTATCCGGACCTTGCGGCGTCGACTGCTGTGCACGTTCAAGCCGCAGCTGCACCCCCGGATGGAACCGTTGCGACTTGATGATCTCGTCCAGGCTGTGCACGGGTACGCGATTACCCTGTGCGGCAAGATATGCGTTGATGTCGTACTTGAACCCCATGCAGATGCCGGCGTTCGGGTCGCGACGGACCTGGCTGAGATCTACAGGTGCCGGATCGATGATCACGGCGCCCGCCTTCTTCATATCCTCGAGCGCCTTCATGAAGACCTGCACAACTTCGGGGTCTGTCGTGCTGCGCTCGTAAGCCTGGCGTAGAACTCCGATGCGCGCGCCCTTCAAACCGTCGCGCTTGAGTGACGTTGCGTAGGTCGGGATAGTGTGCGTGCGACTAGCATTGGTGACGGGGTCGTCCGTGTCTTCGCCCACCACTACCTGAAACACCGCGACTGCGTCCTCCACCGTGCGCGTGATTGGTCCGGCAATGTCCGCGAGCAGGTTGAGTGGCGCAACGCCGGCGCGACTCGTCAGCCCCATCGTCGATCGGATCCCGACCAGCGCCTGATGAGACGACGGCCCGCGAATGGAGTTTCCGGTGTCGCTGCCGAGGCCGATGGCGCCGAAGTTTGCGGCGATTGCTGCCGCCGTGCCGCCGCTCGATCCCGCCGTGGAGCGATCGAGCGCGTACGGGTTGCGCGTGTAACCCGGCAAGATCGAATTAACCGTCTCATAAGGACTAAACGCGAACTCGGCCATGTTCGACTTGGCGAGCACAATCGCGCCGGCTTCTTTGATCTTGCGAACCTGAAACGCATCCTTGTTCGAAATGAACCCCTGGAGTGACAGCGAACCGTCGGCGCTCTGCAGTCCAATCGTTTCAAAGTTGTCCTTCACGATCGCGGGGATGCAGTGCAGCGGGCCGGTCAGGCCGCCCTGCGCGAAGCGCCGATCCAACTCGTCTGCCTCTTTCGTTGCGTTCGGATTGAGCACCACCAGGGCGTTGATGGCCGGGCCCCGTTTATCGTAAGCGTCGATCCGTTTCAGATACGCGTCGACCAACGCACGGCAGGTCAGCCGGCGCTCGCGCATCGCCGCATGAATCTGCGCGATCGTCGTCTCTTCAACCGGGAACGACCGCGGCGCGCGCTGTGCCACCGCAGTCGTCTCTGCCACGACGATGCAGATGAGCAGGTACTGCGTGAACGTTCCGAATCCGCCGTTTATCTTTTTCATAGAGCTTCTAATCTCCCTTTGACCCAGGAAGTAGAAGAGACCGACACAAACGATGCCCGCCATTGTCATAGATTGTTATGGCCGTCGAACGTCAGAGTTGGCCGGGCGGCGCGAATCCACGCAACTTTCGCCGCATCACGCTTGACGCGAAACGCGCTCCCGCCGCTCAGGTCCAACGAGTTGTTGCGCGTCGTCCCAGAACCTAGGATCTGGCGACACGACGAACTCTCAAGAGGTACGGTTCAATCCCAACCGAATGCCAGCCGGAATGCGGTCCATTTCGGATTGTGAATCTGAGCCACGCTTGTCCATATTCGTCAAATTCTTCGACTTGCTTGTATTTCCCAACCAGATGCTTAAAAACAGGCAGTGATTCCGCACGACATTCTGCCGACATGCCGCTGAGATCCGGAACCCCGATCACGCGAACGGTATCACCGACTTTGATGGGCTTACCAGTGACGTCTATGCGCGCCAATCGTTTCATGTGTCGTACTTCACGCGATGCCGAACGTCAGCGTTGACCGCTCGACGCAAATTCATTCAACCTTCGTCAGAGCAATTATGATGCAAAGTGCGCTCCCGCCGTCCGGTCCAACGACGTGTTCGACGCGGTGTTGTTGCAGAGAGTTCATCTTAGAGAATCGCGCAGATAGAAGAGCGCATCCTGAGCGAAAGGACGAACTAGCAATCTCTGCGCGACAGCCGCGTCAAAAGCTGCATCGAGATACTTCTTATCTTTGAATTCAGGAAAACTGTTCGTCCCGTTTTCCGCGAACTGCCACAAGAACCAAGGGTTCAAACCGTCAAGACGCCCATCATCACCAAAATCCCAATCGACTTCGCCCGAAGGTAAGCCTACTCGACACCCGATACCATGAAAGGCGTATTCGATCGTTCTCGCCGAATCAATAAAGCCTGTCGGTGGCAAGCCTGCCTGCCGCCAATACATTGGACTCTCTACGTTCAGGTGGGTTTGAAACAACGAAGCTGCTTCCCGCACCCGAAACTGATATTCGTTGATGAAGGCCTGATATTCGTTGATGAAGGCAATGAGTCGTTCAAGCATCGCAAGCTTACTAATCGAGAGCGTCGAACGTTAGAGTTGGCCGGGCTGCGCGAATTCATTCAACCTTCGCCGCACCAGGTTTGATGCCAAACATCCCGACTCGTCGGGACTCCGGTCCAACGAGTTGTTCGGTCGCGCCGCCGGATTAGACCTGGATAAGACAAGTAGCGCACGTGCCGGTACCCCATTTTACGTCGGTGTCGAGTTCGTTACCACAAATCGGACAATGCGTTGGTGCGCCATCGTCAGTGTCACGGAAAAGCCATAAGCGAGTTGGAATCCTGGCGGAAAGAGTTCGCGCAAGCTTCAGGCCGTCGCAGGTAACCTGACCGTTTGGGTCGAGAAGTCGGCCTTCGCGTATTCTTCGTATTTCGCCCGAGTCAAGCCATAGTTGATACAACGCAGTAGCGGCCGCGTACCATCGCGCAACAGATTCAGTTTCTTCGGTCGTCAGGGCGAGCCGTTCAGGACCAACTCCGGTCCAACGATTGTTGGGCGCTTCAATCGGAGAGGTCACGTGGTAACGTATTTGTCCCTCGCCTTGAGCCATTGTCCCATGAGGTCTTGATAATTCTCTTCGGCGGATATGCCAAGCCATTTGAGAATCTCGTAACATTGAAGAATGTCATAGTGAGATGTTGTCGCACAAACGATCAGCGCCCAAGAAGGGACGGCCATTAAAACGGGTTGCCCTGAGGGAGTTTTGAACAAATCAAGAAAGCTCACTGAGAGCGACGAGCAGTCTGCGTGCACAACCGACGAAGATTCCTTATAGATGGTTATGTATTCACGTTCAAGAGGTTGCTTTAGAACTGATGAAGAATCATTGACAAGAGAGTCTCGTCTCTTAGCCATTGATCGAAGGTCGAGCTTCGTCCAACTTCGTTCGAACTTATCGTTCGTGACAGAGGAGCCAGGCGTAAACTTCTTCTGGGACTCGGTGGCGGCAGTCGCCAGCACGCCAAGATCGATATGAGACAAGTGCTTGGCCAGTGACGCATCTTCCATCACAAGTTTCGTCGCTTTATAGTGTCCGATGGAAATAAATTCAACGAATCGGGACAGCCCAATCGATTGTTTTTCGTGAATGAGATAAGAGCAGACAATTGTTTGTTCAAGACGAACTCTTGTTAGCGCGAATGCCGGCAGGATTAACGCCCAACTAGTGTTTAGCCGAATGGCGAGGCTGGTCGTTTTTGCCTGGTACGCCATACGTAGGAACAATGTTGGACAGGTCTTGAGAGTCGCGACCAATTCTCGTTGATGAGCCTGTCAAACAGTGAGAACGCTCTCTCAGACAAGTCGGAGAAAGCAGCAATACTGTCCCATCGGGAGTAGGCCCCAAAATTCGGATACTCACTCATGAAGAAAGCCTGATGTTCAGAGGTGCACCCAACTATGTATTATGCCCAACCGCTGGGTATAAGCCTCTTATACAGCTTCTTATACCTCATGCCAACCGTGATCTGGCTTCTCAACAAAGGCAGAGGTAGACCACAGCTTGAAAAGGTTGTTGCGGCTAATCTGATTTGGATTGAAGGAAGGTTAGATCTTTTCGGGAAGGTCTTCACGCGTGGAGTGCCTTAACCCATCCGCCCACGCGGATGGTACTGACTGTGGCATAGACTTGAGTTTGTGAACACCACACTGATGAATCACAGCTTAAAGTCTCGGCCACTATCTAATCTCAGCGTCGAACTTTTCCTGCAGCACTTTGACAATTGGCCAGTGCACTTCATCAATCTCTTCGTCGCGCAGAGTTCGATCATCGGCGCGGTACTCGAAGCGAAGCGTCACTGAACGTTTGCTGTCCGCGATGCCCTCGCCTTCATACGTGCCCACAAAACTCGCCGCGATGAAGGTCCCGCTGCGCTGATTCCTGGCGGCCGCGAGCAACTCAGCCACCGAAACTTCGCGGTTCACCAGCAACGAGACATCACGCACAATTGACGGAAAGCGCGGCAGGGGCGAATACAATACCGGCCGCTCAGCCATCTCCAGAAGGCTGGTCAGATCAAGCTCCGCCACGAAAACCGTCTGCCGGAATTTGAAATCGGCCACGATCGCTTCTGCCAGCCGTCCAATCGAGCCGACCTGCACACCATTCGCATAAATCGCCGCCGACTGTCCCGGCCGCAGATGCTTTACGTTCGCAGCTTCAAATCGCGCTGCCGGCAAGTCCATGCCTTCAATCGCTGCTTCAAGCGCGCCCTTCACATCAAAGAAATCCAGCTCGCGCGACGCCTGAGCGCGATCAGCCTCGAGCACGCCACCGGTTGCGACCAGCGCCAGCGCTTCGCGTTCCGCGGGTAGCTGCGTTTCGTCGGACGACGCCGCAAAAATTCTACCGGTCTCGAATAAGCGCACGTCGCGGATGCCGTGATTCAGATTGTGGCGAATCGAATTCAGCAAGCCCGGCAGGAGCGTCTGTCGCATGCGCGAAGATTCTTCAATGATCGGGTTCCGGAGCGTCACCAGCCCGGCTTGATTCGCAAACGTGGGAATCGACTCGAAATCGTTATTCAATTCAATGAAGCTGAAGTTGATCGCTTCGCTGAAACTTTGCGCCGACAGCGCCAGGCGCAAGGCGCGCTTACGCTTCTCGGTTGAATGATATTCACCGGCAAGGCTCGCCGGCGGCAGAGCTGTTTGGATCTGATCGTAGCCAACATGGCGCGCCACTTCTTCGACCAGGTCTTCTTCGATCGAGACGTCATGGCGCCACGATGGAAGATCGAAAGTCAGTGCGGCTTCGTGTTCGACCCGCAAACTGAATCCGAGCGCGGTCAGGATGCGTCTGGCTTCGCTTTCTTTGACCTGCAAACTCGTAATCGCTTCAATTCGCGCCGGTCGAAGATTAGCTGACCTTGTCTTGAGCGGATTTGGATAAACGTCAATCGCATCTTCGGTCGCGACGCCGCCGGCGATTTCGCAAATCAGGGCCACGCAGCGATTGAGTGCGGGCAGGACACCTTCCGGATCAGTTCCCCGTTCGAAGCGATGCGAAGCTTCAGTGTGGAGGGCGAGCAGCTTGCCCGTCCGGCGCACGGACGAAGCATTGAAGTAAGCGCTCTCAATCAAAACATCCGTGGTTGAGTTCGAGATCTCTGATTCTTCGCCACCCATCACGCCGCCGACCGCAACCGCGCGCGTCGCGTCGGCGATAACCAGCATCTCGTGATCGAGTTTTCGCTCGACACCGTCAAGCGTCTTCAGCATTTCACCATGGACCGCGCGGCGCACGATGATGGATTTCTCCGCGAGCTTTGCGAGATCAAACGCATGCAGCGGCTGGCCAAATTCATGCAGGACGTAATTGGTAATGTCGGCGACATTGTTGATGGGCCGCTGGCCAATTGCCTCGAGCTTCTTAATCAACCAATCCGGTGACGGCGCGATTTTCACACCGCGAACAACTCTCGCGGTGTAACGCGGACAAAGATCGGGATCGCGAATTTCAACTGAAGCGAAGTCGCTGGTTTTGTCTTTAGCTTTGGGAACTTGAGAAGTGGGACTTGAGACTTGGGACTTTTCAATCACGGCCAACTCGCGCGCAATTCCCAAATGCGACAGACAATCGCCGCGGTTCGAAGGCACTTCGACGTCGAGCACCGCATCATCGCCGCGCGCCTCAACCGCATCGACGGCCAGACCAACACCCGTCAGTCGGTCCCTGACTTCTTCAGCGCCCAGCTTCGTGCCGGTCAATTCGCGCAGCCAATTGAGAGAGATAAACATTTCTAAATTGAGATCGTTTAGACGCGGGACTTGTCCCGCGTGAGTGAGCGGACAAGTCCGCTCTCTAAACGAGAATGACTCAAGCGCAACCGTCTCGGTTGCATTCGCGGCAAGCGAGGACGCTGGCGCTCCAGTCAGTTATCGAAACTGTTCGAGGAACCTCACGTCGTTCTCGAACAACAGCCGAATATCATCTAATTCATAAATACGCGCACAGGTGCGATCGATCCCCAGGCCGAAAGCGAAACCGGTGAACTCTTCCGGATCCACATTGGCCGCGCGCAGAACGTTCGGATGCACCATTCCCGATCCGCCCAGCTCAATCCAGCCCGACCATTTACAAATGCGACAACCGTCGCCGCCGCAATTGAAACAACTGTAATCGACCTCAGCGCTGGGTTCGGTGAATGGAAAATACGACGGGCGAAATCTCGTCTTCGTCTCCGGGCCAAACAGCCGATGAACAAATTCGGCCAGCGTGCCTTTCAAGTGCGCCATCGTGATTCCGCGATCCACACAGAGGCCTTCCACCTGATAGAACATCGGATTATGCGTCGGGTCCGGCGTGTCGCGGCGAAAGACCCGGCCGGGCGCAATCATGCGCACCGGAGCGCCGCGTCTTTGCATCGCATGAATCTGCACCGTCGAAGTCTGCGAACGCAGGGCGAAGCCTTCGGTCGTGTAGAAAGTATCCTGCGGATCGCGCGCGGGGTGTCCTTCCGGAATATTCAGCGCGTCAAAGTTGTAGAAATCAGTTTCGATTTCCCGATCGTCTTCGACCGCATAGCCGAGCGAGACGAAAATGTCTTCGATCCGCTGGCGCATCAAAGTGATCGGATGCAAGTGTCCGGGCTGCGGCCGCCGGCCGGGGATCGTTACGTCGATGCTTTCGCGCGCGATCCGGGCCGTTTCAATGAACGTCTTCAGCGCCAGCTCGGCGGCGTCAATCGATCCAGTTATTTTGGCTTCAGTCTTTTGAACAAGTTGCCCAAACGATGCGCGCTGATCGCCCGGCACTCGGCCAATCAACTTTTTCGCGGCCGCCAGGGCGCTCTTCTTGCCGGTGTGACGCACGCGCAGGTCGGCCAGGCTGCGAAGTTCCGCCTCCGCCTCCTTCAAAGAAGTGAGGTTGCCGCCGTCGCCGCTCGTAACGCGCGCAAAGCGCTCGAACTCTCGTTCGAACGCTGTTTGGGCGGTCTCGACTTCCGCTTTAGGATCCTGATCTTCCGGCATTGATGACTATCATTCCGAGTACTCGTCCGCGCAGCGGACGGATGAAAATAGCCCAGCACTTCAGTGCCGGGTTTGAACGAAATTATTATTCAAAAGCCCGCGAAGCGGGCGACAGACGTTACTACGAAGCGTACTTCTGCCGTCCGCTTCGCGGACTTCGTATTCAAAATATGATCTTGATCCCAGCGCCAAAGCGCTGGGCTACTTTCAATCGTCCGCTGCGCGGACGACAAACGGTCATTTCTTTTTGATTGCCACCCACTTGCCTGATGACTGGCCTGCGAAATCGTAATCACCGGACAGTTTTCCGTCCCCCATCGTGGCGACCAGGGCTATCTGGCCGGCGCCGGCATCGAGCATGACAGCCAGCTTTCCATCCTTCCAGGTCCCACTGGAAATGTTTGATGTTCCCAATTGGGAACTGCTCGATCCCGTTACTTTCTCGCCATCCACTTTCAGCGTCAGGACAAAAGGAAACGGCTGGCCGCCGGCATCAGCGACCGCGTCCCACTCGCCGTTGAGCATTTCCGCGGTGAAGACTTCCGGCACGTACTTCTTCAACTCGACGGTGCCCTTCTGTGCGCCGCGGACCCATTGACCCACCAGCTTGTCTTCGACTTTTTGCAAGGTCAGCGTCGCCGCGTCGGGTTCCGCGCCGAACTTAATCGTCAGTTTGCCGCCTTCAACTTTTCCTGACGCGATGGTGTATTCCTGATCACCCGCCACGGCGCGGCCGGAAAATTTATCGTTTGCCGATTTTATTTCCAGCTTCACGTCCATCTCTCCTGATTCCATCTTCGCGGCGCCTTTGTAGTTACCGGACCAGGGATCAGTCGTCTGCGTTTGCGTCTGCGGCTGAGCATTAACCGTAAACGAAGCGAGTAGAAGAACTGCGAAAATCAAAAACCTCGTCCAGGTTAGGAAACGAAGTGGTTGTTGATGGCTCATGACTTCTCCTTTGACCGTTCTCTCAGGCCGCGGCCCGCGCCTGCGGCTTATTTTCCAAAGCGGTTTTGGCCTGGGTCGCGAGTTCGGCAAACGCGTCCGGTTGCTTCGCCGCAAAGTCCGCGAGAATTTTTCGATCGAGTTCGATCCCCGCGAGTTTCAATCCGTGCATGAACTGCGAATAGTTTAGTCCGTTAAGCCGGGCGGCGGCGCCGATGCGCACAATCCAAAGCGAACGAAAATCTCGCTTCTTCAACTTGCGGCCAGTGTAAGCGAAATTCAATCCGCGCTCGACCGACTCTTTCGCGGAGCGATACAGTTTCGACTTTGTTCCACGATAGCCTTTTGCTAATTTCAGAATTTTCTTGCGCCGTTCGAGGCGCTTATTTCCACGTTTTGCTCTTGGCATGACAAACCTCCAAATTGAACCAGTGGCACAGACTTTAGTCTGTGATTCCACCCCGAGCCTCACAGACTAGAGTCTGTGCCACTCAATCCTAATCTCTTCCATACGGCAGCATCCGTCTGACTCGATCGAGATCGCCATCGGCGACCAGCACGTCAACATCCAGATACCGCTTTCGCTTATTTGTTTTCTTGGTCAAAATATGTCGCGCGTGTGAATGGCCGCGCTTGATCTTGCCGGTCGCGGTCGTGCGAAATCGCTTGGCCGCGCCTTTATGTGTTTTTAGTTTTGGCATAATTCTCCCTCTCAAAAATCTCCGATCTCATATTTGAGATCTTAAGTCTCAGACCTCAGGTTTGAGATCATAAAAAATAAGAAACCGCGGACTCGTCCAATAATCAAAACAGCAGGTCAGGTCCGGGACAAATGACCTGTGGCGATGCCGCTACGACCGCCCTTCCACGGGTGGCTCAGGACTTTTAGCTTCTCCGGCAGGTTTACTGCCGCCGCCCTTATGTCTCTTCGGCATGAAGATCGTGAACATCTGATTGCCCTCCATGCGTGGACGCATCTCGACTTCGCTGATGTCCGCCAGATCTTTCTCGAGCTTCTCAAGGATGCGAGCGCCCAATTCGCGGTGCGTCATCTCGCGACCGCGGAACCAGATGGTAGCTTTCACCTTGTCACCTTCGCCGAGCCATTCGCGCGCGTGTTTCATGCGATAGCTGTAATCGTGCTCGTCGGTGCCGGGGCGAAACTTAACTTCTTTGACGGTGATGACGACTTGTTTCTTCTTCGCCTCGTTCGCCTTCTTCTTTTGCTCGTACTGAAATTTTCCGAAGTCGATGATCTTGCAAACCGGCGGCTCAGCGTTGGGCGCTACTTCGACGAGGTCCATTCCCTTGTCGCGAGCCGTACGAATCGCCTCGCGCGTTTCCATCACGCCAAATTGTTCACCGTCGTCACCGACCACGCGCACCTGGGGCACGCGAATACGTTCGTTAATTCGAGTAACCGGCGCTCGCCGAAAGTCGGGGCGACCGCGTCCGCGAAAACCTGTAGCTATTGCAGCACCTCCTCAGTTAGTGGCACAGACTTTAGTCTGTGTCTGTTCAAAGTGAATCACAGACTGAAGTCTGTGCCACTTATTCATTCGTTAACGCCCGCGTCTGGACCAGACGCTGCGCCATCTGCTTGAACTGATCCAACGGCATCGCGCCGAGGTCACCTTTTGATCGCTCACGCACCGCGACCTGGCCTTGCTCCATCTCGCGGTCGCCGAGCACCAGCATGAACGGAATCTTCTGCATTTGCGCGTCTCGAATCTTGGCGCCGATCTTGTCGTTGCGAATATTCACTTCCACGCGCAATCCGGCAGCGCGCAGTTCCTGCGCAACTTTATCGGCGTATTCATTAATTCGATCCGTAATCGGCAGCACCGCGATCTGCACCGGCGCCAGCCACATCGGGAACGCTCCGGCGTAGTGTTCGATCAAGACACCGAAAAACCTTTCGATCGATCCGAACAAGGCGCGATGCACCATCACCGGCCGGTGCGGCTTATTATCCTCGCCAATGTACTCGAGGCTAAAGCGTTCCGGCAGATTGAAATCCCTCTGGACCGTTCCCAATTGCCAGAGCCGGCCAATCGAGTCTTCAATCTTGAAATCGATCTTGGGACCGTAGAACGCGGCTTCGCCGTCGATCCGTTCGTATGTAATGCCGCGCGCATCCAGGCCCGCCGCCATTTCCGCTTCCGCCTTCTGCCAGTCGTCTTCCGAGCCAAGATACAGTTTGTTCGTGTCGCTTCCCTTCACCGAAAGCTCGAACTTGATCTTGTCGAAACCAAAAGTCTTCAGCACCTGATACGCAAAATCGACGCAGTCAAAGATCTCAGCCTGAACCTGCTCAGGAGTACAAAACAAATGCGCATCATCAACCGTAAATCCGCGCACGCGCATTAACCCGTGCAGCGTGCCCGACAATTCGGCGCGATAGACCGTGCCCATTTCCGCATAGCGTTGGGGCAAGTCGCGATACGATCGCTGCTGGGACTTGTAGATGCCGATGTGCATCGGACAGTTCATGGGCTTCAAGCGGAACTCAGTTTCCTCGAGCTTCGTCGGCGCAAACATCGAATCGCCATAGTTCTGTTCGTGACCACTCAATTGCCAAAGCTCGCGCTTGGCGATGTGCGGCGTAAAAACAAGACTGTAGTTTCGCTTGACCAATTCTTCGCGCAGATAGTCTTCCATCTGCTGGCGAATAATGCCGCCCTTCGGATGCCAGAGCACCAGCCCCTGGCCGTAGCTCTCCTGAATCGAAAAGAGATCGAGTTCGCGACCGAGGCGACGATGATCCCGCTTCTCAGCTTCTTCGCGTTGCTTCAACCAGGCATCGAGTTCCTCCTGAGTGAAGAAGGCCGTACCGTAGATGCGTTGCATCTGCGGACGTTCAGCATCGCCTTTCCAGTACGCGCCGGCGAGTGAAAGCAATTTGAAGGCTTTCAAACGATTCGTGTTCGGCACATGCGGGCCGAGACAGAAATCGATGAAGGGCGATCCGTCGATGTAATAAACGCTGACCGTCGCGCCGGCCTTTTCGTCAATCAGCTCACACTTCAAAGGCTCTTCGCGCTCATTGAAGAGGCGCATTGCTTCGGCCTTCGAAATCTCATCGCGGCGATAAGGCATGTTGCGCTTGGCGATGTCGCGCATTTTCTTTTCGATCGCGGGCAGGTCAGCTTCCGTCAAAGCCCTCGGCGCGATCACGTCATAGAAAAATCCGTAACGCGGATCTTCAAGCAACGCCGGGCCAATTCCCAGTTTCGTGCCGGGAAAGAGATCGAGGACGGCCGCCGCGAGCAGATGCGCCGTTGAATGTCGCAACACGTCCAGGCCCGCGAGCGTCTGCGGCAGGACTGGCTCAATCTTTATCGCATCGCCATTTTCCTGAGCCGGGATCGAGTAAGCCAGATCAACCTCCTGACCATTGACGCGCGCCGCCAGAGCCTGCTTCGCCAAGTCGCGGTCAAGCTTCTTCAAAGCTTCCGCCACCGTCACGGGCGCAGGCATTTGGGCAAGCGGGCCATCATTAATTTGGACGTTGATCTCGCTCATTACTTTCGATCGTTCTTCGCTCAGTTATGAGCGAAATGTTTATAGAACCCAAGCCGTCAAGCTATTCTAAGCTCCTTTAGGAGCGCAATATCTGCCGACTTTGTTCCGCTCCTAAAGGAGCTAAATGAAGTTCATCGTCGGCTGACCATAAACATTTCGTCCCTACGGGACTAATGAAAAGCCTCTACACGACGAAGCCGCGTCCGTCTCCGGCGCCCCTTCATTCACGATTTACGATTCACTGTTTACTAACTGCAAATGATTGGATTCGATAGGAGCGCCTTCGTCGCCATCCCGATTAATCGGGATTGGCAATCAAAATGTGAACCGTGTTGTAGTTCGATTCGTCACGAAGGTCTTCCGGAGCTTCCTATCAAAATTCGAATCAGACAAGCACGAGGTCTCGTCTTTCGTATCATTACGAAACCGAATAATAACAAAGGCATTCGACGGCATGCAAGGAGCGTCGGAAGCCGGTGGTGACCTAGTTTGATTTGTCGTCTGCGTCCTCTGCGCAGGCCTCGGTTCTGCCTCTGCGGTTAAATGCTGGGAGATTAGAGATCTATTCGCAGAGGACGCCAAGGACTCCGCAGAGAGCGCAGAGAGCAAGATTAGGTTACTCAGAAGCCCTTCCGTGATGGAGGGCCAGTATCTCAAAGCGAGCCCTTGCTTACGCGCGGGCTTCTGACACCGGCGCGGTTTTGCGTTAGTATAGCGGGCCGTCGGTCCCGGCATTCCTAAATAAGGAGCCCAAAATGAATCCAGTCCGCCGTTCCCTGATCGCGCTAATTCTGGCCGCAATCGCTGTGTCTCCGTTTATGGTTCCGAGCTCAGCGCAAAAACAAAAGGCAACGAACGCCAAATCATCAGAAGCGGCTGACGCCGCCGCTTTGGATGGGCTCGCGCCGAGCGAGATGCGACCCATCCTCGAGTACTACGTCGTCGATCGCGGCAGCTTGACGCGTTCGTTTCCGGTGGCCAGTTCGCCAAGTCGACGCGAGCGGTTTCGAAAGTTCTATTCCGATGCATTGGAACGGATTCAGAAGTTGAACTTCGACGCGATGAGTCAACAGGGCAAGGTTGACTACATTCTGTTTCGCACCCACCTCGAGCACGAACTCAGGGACTTGGACATCGAAGACAAGCAGACTGTCGAAATTCAACCTCTCCTCCCATTCGCCAAGACGATAATCGATCTGGAGGAAACCAGGCGACGGATGGAGCCCATTGATTCGGCGAAGACAGCCGTGACGCTGACCAATCTAAAAAAACAGATTGACGAAACGCGGCGCGGAATTGAATCCGGACTAAGAGGTGGCGATGCCGCCACAAAGATCAAGAAGACGGTCGCGTTTCGCGCGGTGGGTGCGCTCAACAGCCTGCGAGGAAACCTGCGCAACTGGTACACGTTCTACAACGGATACGATCCGGTCTTCACCTGGTGGAATGAGGCCCCGTACCGGGAACTGGACGAGGCGTTGACGGGCTACGGGTCATTCCTCAGCGAACGAGTTGTCGGCTTGCGCGCGGCAGGGACCACTCAACAAGGTGGCGGCGGCGGTCGACCGGGCGGCGGCGGCGCCGGCTTACCCCCAGGTGGCGGTGGCGGTGGCGCTCAAGGCTTTACCCGCCCGGGTTCAGGTGTGACGGCTCGCCCCGGCGACACCAGCGACATCATCGGTGATCCAATTGGCCATGACGCGCTCATGAGCGAGCTGCAATCAGAAATGATTCCCTACACGCCGGAAGAACTGATTGCGATCGGCAACAAAGAGATGGCCTGGTGCGAGAACGAAATGAAGAAGGCGTCGCGCGATCTGGGCTTTGGCGATGATTGGAAGAAAGCACTCGAGGCCGTGAAGAACACCTACGTCGAGCCTGGCAAGCAGCCTCAAATGATTAAGGAGCTGGCACTCGAAGCAATCAAGTTCGTTGACGACAATGATCTCGTGACTGTGCCCCAGCTGGCACGCGACACCTGGCGCATGGAGATGATGACTCCCGAGCGGCAGCTCGTCAGCCCATTCTTCCTCGGCGGCGAAACAATCCTCGTTTCCTATCCCACCAACACAATGTCGCATGAGCAGAAAATGATGAGCATGCGCGGAAACAATCCTTATTTTTCGCGCGCGACCGTTCATCATGAATTGATTCCCGGACATCATCTGCAAGGATTCATGGCTGCGCGTTACAAGCCTTACCGTGGATTGTTCAGCACACCATTCTGGTCAGAGGGCAACGCTCTTTATTGGGAGCTGCTGCTTTGGGATCTAAATTTCCCGAAGACGCCGCAGCAGAAGATAGGCATGCTTTTCTGGCGCATGCATCGCTGCGCGCGAATCATCTTCTCGCTCAGTTTTCACCTGGAGAAAATGACGCCGCAGGAGTGCATAGACTTTCTGGTGAATCGTGTCGGTCACGAACGCGATAATGCCACCGCGGAAGTGCGCCGCTCATTCGACGGCAGCTACGGCCCGCTTTATCAAATCGCTTATCTGATTGGCGGCCTGCAACAGTACTACCTGCATCGCTACCTGGTTGATTCCAAGAAGATGACCAACCGGCAATTCAACGACGCGCTGCTGCATGAGAACCGTATTCCGATCGAGATGATTCGCGCCGTCCTGATAAATCAGAAGCTGACGCGTGATTACAAAACCACCTGGAAGTTTTATGGCCCAAACCCTGCGGGCTAACTGACTGGAGGGCAAGCGTCTCGCTTGCCTCTGAGGTAAGGAAGCTGCAAGCGACAACGCTTACGCTCCATTCTGCATTTAAGGAGCGATTGAAAAACGTGGTGGCTTAACGGTGCGCGGCTTGGTCGCATCGCGTCGAATCGGTTTTCGTCGCGACACTTCAGATTTGCGGTTGACCTCTCCGGCGGAAGCAGACGCGGTTTCCGCGACCAACGGTTTAGTTGAACTCGATCCCGTCCGGGGCGGGCGGACAACCGCAGCACCGGGCAAAGCTCGCGACGACGGCGCGCTGTCCGACTTCAGAATTCCGGCGGCTGACTCCATAAGCGGCCCGGGATAAGCAATCACGATCAAAACCAGGAGGATCGCAGCGGCGACTACATACAATCCCGGCCCTCGCGCGCTGCTTGGAATTGTGAACGCATTTTCTTCCGGCTTTAATATCGAATAACTATCAAATGGATCGAGCTTTGGGGACGGCCTTCTCGCCGAAAGCAAAGTGACTTGCACTTCTGTGATGGCCGCGGCCTGCTTGCGTGAATCCAAATCCTGACGACCAATTTGCGCCAGCGCTTTCCGAAACTCATTCGCACTCTCAAAACGATCTCGCGGATTCAACGCCATCGCTCGATTTAGAATCGCGGAAAATTCTGACTCGATCGCGGGATTGAATTCATCTGCGCGCGTGAGCGGATCGGGTTCAGCATTCCCCACGGCCGCCGCCCGCTCTAAAGAATCAGGCGGCTTAATACCAGTCACTAGATGATAGAGCGTCGCGCCCAAAGCGTAGATGTCGCTTTGCGGAGTCGTGCCTAAATCACAAATCTGTTCCGGCGGTGAGTAGCGCCGCGTGTAACCAAAGATGCTGTGCGAAGAGTTTGTGGTCGATTGATCGGCCCCCCGCGTTTTGGCCAGACCAAAGTCCAGCAACGCGATCCGGCCGTCAGCCGTGACTTTCAAATTGTGCGGCTTGATATCGCGATGAATGATCTGTCGATCGCGATCGTGCAAATAGACCAGCGCATCGAGTAGCTGATCAGCCCAGGCAACTACCTGATTCCGCGGAAACGGTTTTGGCTCCTGGGCGAGAATCTGCGCCAGGTCGGGACCAGAAATGAATTGCATCACCAGAAACGCCCGGCCCGCTTCACAGAAATAATCGCTGACGCGCGGCAGACAGGGATGATGAAGCTGGGCGAGGATGCGCGCCTCCTGCTCGAACTGGCGCCGCAGTCGATCATCGGTCGAGAAGGTTTCTTTGAGCGCAACCGTCGTTTCCAGTCGCTGGTCGATGGCTTCAAAGACCGCGCCCATGCCGCCGGTGGCAAGTTCCCGGACCAAGCGATAACGGTTTTGCAGAATCGTTCCGGCAGGCAAGCGCAGCGAACCTTGCTGAACGTTCAGGTCGGGAGTTAATTGTCTTTCCATTAAAAAAAACTAATGCGATCAAATCGCCTGTGCCAATGACTGTTCAGGCGACGAGAGAAACGATGATTTCAACTATCGAGAGGAATCAGGGCTACAGCTCCGGGCTGTTGGACGGGGCGGAAGCGGCGACGACAAGGTGGATGACTTCCACTTCGAATATACGACATCCGTCCAGGAGAAAACAAGATAATTGGAGCAGATTGTGAGTTAATGCACCGGCAGTGGCCCGACCGTAAGGGAGGGCGTGAACATTCGATATTCAACGCCCTCCCTCACGGTCGGGCTACTGCCCCGACAAAAACGAGAGCCGCGCAGCGATTCTAGATCTTCTTCCTGAGGAGACTCAGCAGGAACAGTATCGTGGCCACCGCGATAATCGCCGGGCCCAGCGTCAGGTTCAGCGTAACCTTCCCGATCGCAAAATGAGGATAGAAGTGGCTGATCAGAAATCCCAGACTCACCGACAGGATGCTGGCGACAGACGATGTAACCAGGAAAGCCGTGAGAGTGTGCGTTAGTTGACGCCCGATCGCGGCCGGAACGATGATCAGCGCGCCCACCAGCAAGGCGCCCAGAAATCTCAGGCCCAGCAGTACCGTCAAACTAAAGACGAGAAGAAAATAGAGGTTCAGCAGCGAGACGTTCACGCCAGTCGCCGCCGCCAGCTCAGGCGAGAACAAAGACAGAATCAGTTTGTGTCGAAAGACCAAAACGAACGCGACAATTATCGAGACCGCGAAGAATCCAATTACGAACCAGAACGGGGTCAAGCCCTCAAACCCGCCGAACAAAGCTTCGATCAAATCCTCGCTCGGCGTCAGCACGGTTCCGATCGCCAGCGCGGCGGTAAAAATTACTCCGATGGCGACGTCGGTCGTCATCGTGCCTCGCTTCTGAAGATGCCAAATTAGAAATGTCCCGAGGAGTAAAGCCACCGCAGCTCCAATAAGCGGATTGATCTTGAGCAGCATCGCCACGCCCAGGCCCGGTAAAGCGATGTGCGAAACTACGTCGCCGGCCAGGCTCATGCGCTTCATCAAAGCGAAACTGCCAACCAGTCCGGCGGCTAAAGCCGTCAGCAGCACCAACAGAAAGGCGAATGTCTCGGAGGTCGTCACTATGTCAAAACCGCCTGCGGTAGCGGGCGGTTATCTTTGCGGATTCGAGATCGTCAGATTACCAAGATCAACCACCCGCTACCGCAGGTGGTTCTGACCGTGTTCGTGATGATAAAAACCCATCGGTTCGCCGTATAACTTTTCCAGCACATCCGCCGAGAGTGCCTCGCGTGGCGTTCCGAAACAAACTTTCTGCCGGTTCAGGCACAGCACGTTGGTCGCATAACGAAAGACGAAGCTCAAATCGTGCGACACCATAATGCTCGCCAGATTGTGCTCGCGCTGAAGACGGTGAATGAGTTCGTAAATGTGCTCTTCCCCCGGCTCGTCAACGCTGGCCGTGGGTTCATCAAGCAAGAGCACGTTCGGTTTTCCGATCAGGGCGAAAGCTATCAAGCCGCGCTGGAATTGACCGCCGGAAAGATGACCGACTGGCGTTGCCAAAATCTCTTTGTTCAGACCGATGCTGCTCGAGACTTCATTCAGATCGCTCTCCGGAACTCCTAAGGTCTTACGCTTTGCGCGAAATAGATCCATGAACGTCAGCGGCAGATGAATGTCCGCGTCAATCTTCTGCGGCACATAACCAAGCCGGACCTCGGGCGACCAGACAACCTCGCCCGAGTAAGGCAGAAGATTGAGCAAGGCTTTTAAGAGCACAGTCTTGCCGGCGCCGTTGGGACCGAGGATGCTGAGCCGCTCGCTTGAAGCTAAGTCGAAATTCAAATCCTCGACGATCAGCTTGTCTTCAATCCGAATAGACAGGTTCTTAACACTGAGCAAATTCACGTCGGAGAGTCTTAACACGAATTACCGCGTGGTTGGAAGCGCAGGGGGCCTGAACTAATTTGGAGTGCGCCGGCAGAGCGAAGCGGCGACGGCGCTTTGGATCGCTGCTCGGCCCTTTTCGTTTTCTAGTGAAATCAAGGCAAATCGCCACCGGTAAGAAAATCCAAAGCGCCGTCGCCGCTTCGCTCTGCCGCCGCACTCCATATTTTGTTGGCCCGAAGTTTGCTCAGCTTGGTCATACCGCGCTCGTGAAATCGCCAATCATATGTTTCGCAGCGTGGATCATGACATTCGTGTTCTGTTAGCAGACGAATTGGCTGTCCGCTTTTTTACAAATATCACTCAGGAGGCAATGATGAACGAAAAACAATTGAACGAACTTTTGTACCAGGCGCTGGAAACAGAGTTGGGCGGCGTCGAGGTTTACACGACCGCAATTCGGTGCGCCGAGAATGATGAACTTAAGGAAGAATGGGAAAAATATCTCGAGCAGACTCGCAATCACGTCCGAATCGTCCAGGGCGTAATGGAAACCCTCGGCTTGGATCGCGATAAGGAGACGCCCGGCAGAATGATCGTGCGTCACATCGGCGAGTCGTTGGTTAAGTCGATGGAAATGGCTTTGGAAACAGGCGAGCCGGGCGCGGCCCAATTGGTCGCCGCTGAAGCGGTCGTTCTGGCTGAGACCAAGGACCACCTCAACTGGCACCTGATTGGCGAAGCCGCCGATAAGGCAAAGGGCGACACCGCCAAGGCTCTCAAAGAGGCGCATGAAGAGGTTGAAGATGAAGAGGACGAGCATCTTTATCACACGACCGGCTGGACCAGAGAGTTGTGGATTGATTCGTTGGGCATGAGGGCCGTTCTGCCACCGCCCGAAGAAGTTAAGGACGTGAAGACAGCAATCGGCGCCGCGCGCGCGCAAAATGCGCGGGTGGAAATGTAATTAGGGTGGCACGGGCGTCCCGCCCGTGAAGATCACGCGCAAGATGCGCGTGCCACGTTAACCAGGGCCGAGACCGCAGGTTGCGTATGCCGATTTGAATCGGCACAATCACGAAACGCATGGGGGTCTCGATTCTTTCGCTGCTCGCAGTCGGATTCGTGCTTGGTTTGAAGCACGCGTTGGATGCCGATCATTTGGCAGCAGTCTCGACGATGGCGACCGAACGACGTAGTTTGGTCGCCTCGTCTTTTATTGGCGCGATGTGGGGACTGGGTCACACCGCGTCGCTCCTGTTCGCCGGCTGCCTTGTCTTAATCTTTCGATTCGAAATTGGCGCCGGCGCCGCCCGGGTCCTGGAGTTTGGCGTAGGACTCATGCTGGTGGTGCTCGGCATCAACACTCTGCGCAAATTAATTCGCGGCGCGCGAATTCACATGCACGCGCACGAGCACGATGGGCACTGGCACGCGCATCCACACCTCCATGAACAGAAAATTGAAGACCGACCTCATATGCATCATGGGTTGAAGTCGGGCGCGCGCCCGTTGCTGGTGGGAATGGTGCACGGGATGGCCGGAAGCGCAGCGTTGATGTTGTTGGTTCTGGCGATGACGCCTTCGCGGCTGGCGGGACTCCTTTACATTGCGCTTTTCGGCATCGGCTCAATCGGCGGCATGATGATCATGAGCACGTTGTTTGCCCTGCCGGCGCGACTAACGCCAATGCGGTTCGCGCACGCGAACCTGACGTTGCGCGGTTTGGCAGGGGCCTGCAGTTTGGCTTTCGGAATCATTACGATCTACAAGATCGGATTTCTGAATGGTTGGAATATGTAAGCGTCGTCAGCGCGGCGCGCATGACCGTGACCAAGACAGATGAAAGCGGTTGCCCTCGTTGGAAAATTCTGGGAAGCAATGAAGACGAATGACTTTCGTTCTGTTGGTTCCCTGCTGAGCGATGATTTTGTGCTGGACTGGCCCCAATCAAATGAAAGAATTCGAGGGCGCGACAACTTTGCGGCGATGAATGAAGAATATCCCGCGCACGGGCTTTGGCAATTTACCATCAACAGCATCGTCGGCAATGATTCTGAGGCAGTAAGCGATGTGTCGGTCACTGACGGTGTGCAAAACGCCCGGGCAATTTCATTCTTCAGTGTTCAAGACGAAAAGATCGTAAGGCTGGTTGAGTTTTGGCCGGAACCATTTCCAGCCCGGGACGATCGAAAACATCTGGTCGAAAAGATCGATTCTTAAAGACGTTTGAGGTCAGTACCGGGAGCGATAGCGACCGGGTCGGATGCTGGCGATCCAGATTGCGAGGCGGTTTACCCGGTCGCTACCGCTCCCGGTATTGACCTCAAATTCGTTAGAATCCAGCATGCCCCGCGAACCAACTTATCAGGCAGCCCGCACCGTAGCGGCAACTGTCGAAACACATTTCGCGCGTCACTATGCTGAGGCTCGTCGTCGCGGTGAACTCACCCTCGCGCCGGTGCCCAACGCCAACAGCATCGAGGCCATCATCGACGCTATTTTCTGGGCCAGCTTTCGACCGGAAGAAGGCCGCTTCCCAAAAATCTCTTTGGCGTTTTTGCCACCTGAACAGGCCGGGCAACCGCTGATGTTCGAGAACCGGCTGCCGCTCACATCCGAAGTGCTCACGAAACTCGCACCCGCGGTTGAACGCCCGGGAGTTCACCTGGGAGTCTGGCGCGATGCCCACGAGCATTATGTCTGGGGCGCGACGCGAGCGATTCCAAGTCTCGGCTTTGTGCTTGAAGACGTTGAACCTGGCCTGCTGGTCATTAAGCACCGGCGCATCGAGGGCTTTGGAAAATTTGCCAACGTAGCCGTTCTCAAAGGTGAACAGATAAGGATTGTCGACGAAGAGTCAGCCAGTCTTCCCGAATGCCCCGATCTCCTCGAATCGTTACGAGCGTTCACTTCTCCGGCCACTTGGGACGATTCGGTAAATGTGCTGGTGCAACTCGCGGCTTCGATGCGCGCGCACGGACATGGCGGCACTTTGCTGGTCGTGCCCAGCGGCCCAGAACAATGGCGCGAATCAATGGTTCATCCAATCATCTATGCGGTCGCGCCTTCTTTCTCCAAACTTGGAAATCTAATGAAGAGCCGGCCAAATCTTGAAAGTGAATCTGATTGGATTGCCTCATTGAACAAAGCCGTAGATACCGTGGCCGGCCTGACTGCGGTTGACGGCGCCACGGTGCTTTCTGATCAGTATGACGTGCTCGCCTTTGGCGCCAAGATGAGACGCGCCACCGGCCGGCAATCAGTCGAAGAAACCATGCTGACCGAACCCATCGTCGGGAATAAACCAGTAGTCGTCCCGCCGGTCCAACACGGCGGCACGCGGCACCTGTCCGCCGCCCAGTTCATCCATGATCAGCGAGACGCCCTCGCGCTGGTGGCTTCGCAGGATGGCCGCTTCACCGTCTTTGCCTGGTCACCATGTGAACAGATGGTCCATGCCCATCGCGTGGATGTTCTGTTGATGTGATAATTTCTGGCGCGCCATTACGATCTCGGATAGAATCAGTTGACACAATTATTTGTGGTTCTGAGATTGCTCCCGCAGAGGTAACTCATGGCTGCAAACGAAAATGGCCTTCCGCAAAACCGGCTCCTGGCTTCGCTCCCTGCCGAGGAGTATGCGCGGTTACTTCCAAATCTCCGCCCGGTTGAGTTTTCTCTGGGTGAAGTGGTTTACGAATTTGGCGGACAATTGGACTATGTCTTTTTTCCCACCACCTCAATAGTTTCTTTGCTCTACACAATGGAAAACGGTACCAGCGCGGAAATGGGATTGACGGGTAATGATGGCGTGGTCGGGATCGCCCTCTTCATGGGTGGCGGCACGATGCCCAATCGTGCCGTCGTTCAGAGCGCCGGCGCCGCCCTCAGGATGAAGGCAAAGATATTGAAAGATGAATTCGCGATGGGTGGAAAATTTCAGCAGAAGTTGCTGCGCTATACCCAGGCTCTGATCACTCAGATATCACAAACTGCGGTTTGCAATCGTCTTCATTCAGTCGAGCAACAGCTCTGTCGCTGGCTTTTGTTAAGTCACGACCGTTTGCAGACCAATGAATTAGTCATGACCCAGGAACTGATTGCCGACATGTTGGGTGTCCGCCGCGAAGGTGTGACGGTCGCCGCCGGCCGCCTCCAGGATGCGGGCGCGATTAGCTACGTCCGGGGCCACATCCAGATTCTGAACCGGCAGAAGTTGGAGGCGACCGTCTGTGAATGCTACCGGGTGGTGAAAGACGAGTTCGATCGGCTGCTGGGACCGTAGTTCGGATAAGAACAAAATGTTTTTCTTCACCGATCCGCTTTGTGTGTTTGCGCACAGACCCGTCTTTCGTTGAATGCTATAACCTCACTAGCTCTACTTTAGAAATTACCTTTCGACATCTCGGACCGGGCCACCAACCTTCTTCTTGAGCCGTCTGTAAATTTCCCGAAAGAGGGCTGTAGCGAGAGGATGTTGTCTCCGCGTCTACGGCACCCCCCTAAATCAAATATTGATTCCTGGTGCAATCAAAATTCGGCGACGTGTGTTTGGAAAACTTTAATAGCAGCTTTAAAGCTGGAGGGAAACGATGAAAAAATCAAAACGTATTATGTCCGTGCTTACCCTGTTAGCTCTTGCCGTCATTGGCGCGAGCGTACAGGCTCAGCAGCGGACCAGCAATATTAGCAACCGTCAGGTGAGCGGCATACTTCAACGACTCCAAGCGAGTTCGAATAGATTCCATGGCAGTTTGAACCTGGCCCTGGTAAACGCGCGCATGGATGAAATGCGTCCGGAAAACGATATCAACACTTTCGAACCTGCGTTTACGAACGCAGTCGATCAGTTCAGGGATCGGTTTGCTCGTCGCCAGGCGATGACGGGCGAAGTTGAGAACATTCTGCAAAAAGCTTTACTCGTCAACGGCTTTATGAGTCGCAATCGATTGAACGCGCAGTCACAGAACGATTGGACTGCAGTTCGCACTGACCTGAACGCGCTGGCGAATGCCTATGGCATAAGCTGGAACTGGAACCAACAGACTCTGCCCACGGTTAGTCCAAGCCAATCGTCACGGCTCTCAAATAGTGAACTCAATCAATTAATTCGGCGCATTCAAATTGGCGGTGACCGGTTCCGTTCAAGTCTCACGGCCGCTTTTGATCGCAACCGCTACACGCAAACAAGGGGCGAAGGCGACGTGAATGTTGCCGTAGGCGACCTCAAGAACGCGACCGATCAGTTGCGCAACCGGTTCGACGCCAGACAGCCGGTACATGAATATGTCGAACGCGTGATCGCTCGGGCGACACCTATCGACACCTATATGCGAAACAACCGGCTCACTACGCGGGCCCAGAATGATTGGTCGACGTTGCGCGGAGAGCTAAACACGCTGGCCGGCACGTACAATCTTTCTACGAATTGGCAGATTGGCCCGGATCAGCAAAATCCGCAGACCGGATACAACTCGAACAGCCGCTTAACTGGAACGTTCAGGTTGGACCCGTCACGCAGCGACAATCCTCGCGATGTGGCCGACCGCGTAACGCGGAATCTTTCCAACAACGAACGACAGGGCATCCATGATCGGATGATCGCGCGACTGGAATCGCCGGAGATGCTGGCAATTGAACGTCGCGGCTCAACTATGATTATGGCTTCGTCGCGCGCCTCGCAGTCTACATTTGAAGCAGACGGCGTCGAGCGTCAGGAGCAACTTAACGGTAGATCCAGCAAAGTAACCGCAACTTTGAATGGGGACCAGTTGGCTGTGAGATCAACCGGCTATCGGGAGAATGATTTCAACGTCACCTTCGAGTCGATCGAAAACGGCAGCAAGCTGCGCGTACGACGCGAAATCTACTCGGAGCGCCTGAGTCAGCCCGTAGTTGTCAATAGCATCTACGACCGGACCTCGGACGCCCCCCAGTGGAATATCTATGACAGTGCGACTTTGCGTCCGGCCAACCCTGGCGCGAACCGCGGTGAATTCATCGTGCGCGATGGCGAGACTTTCGTGGCCGTTCTGAACAATGACCTGACCACAAGTCAGGCGAAGCAGGGCGACCGGTTCACGATGACCGTTCGTGAAGGTCAATACGAAGGTGCAGTTATCGAAGGCACCGTGGCCACAGTTGATCAAGGTGGAAGACTGAGTGGCCGCTCCGGAATGTCGCTCGACTTCGACACTATCCGGTTACGCAATGGCCAGACATATCAGTTCGCGGGCATTCTCACCAGCGTCCGAACTCTGAATGGCGACACAATCAAAGTCGACAACGAAGGCAGCGCCCAGGGTGACAATCAGACCACTCAAACGGTCACCCGCGCAGGCATCGGCACGGCCATTGGCGCCCTCATCGGCGCAGTTGCCGGCGGCGGCAAAGGCGCAGCGATCGGTGCAGTAATCGGCGCGGCAGGTGGAGCCGGCTCCGTTTTTGTTACCGGCAAGGACAACCTCGATCTGCCGAGCGGAACCGAACTAACAATTCGGTCGAGCGCCCCAGGTAGATAAGTGAAATGACCATTCGAGATCTGCAAATAATCAGGCCCGAATAACAATAGCGGCGCTCCGAGCGCCGCTATTGCTTTTGAGTCTCAGCCCTAAACTAACGTTCGATCAGCAGCCGGAAAACCATAAGTGGAAACTCAATGAAAAAGATCATAATTCTATTGCTCTGCATCCTGTTTCAGCCGACTGCGGTTGCCGCGCAAAAGGGATTTGTTGATGGAGTGTTAGGTGAGCAACTAGACGACCTGATGACCAGCTTTACCAAAGAAGGTTATTCGGGTGCGGTCCTGGTTGCGCAAAACGGCGAGGTCATTTTGCGTAAAGGCTATGGTCTTGCTGACCGCGAACGAATGATTCAGAACACGCCTGCGACTCTCTTTCACGTCGCATCTGTCGGGAAAATATTCACCGCCGCAGCCGTCTTGAAACTTGAGATGCAAGGAAAGCTCAAGACCTCTGACCTCATCAGCAAGTACCTGGGAGAATTCCCAAAAGAAAAAAGCAGCGCCACGATTCACCAACTGCTAACCCATACGGCTGGTCTTAGCGTTGACGGGTCGGCTCCCGGATCAACGACGGTGCTTGATTTCAGCAGCCGCGAGGCCTTTGTTCAATCGATGAAAGACGCACCGGTTGAATCTAAGCCCGGAGAGAAGTATCGCTACTCCAGTGCCGGATACGTTTTGTTGGCGGCTATTGTCGAAAAAGTTTCAGGTCAATCGTTTGAGAGCTATCTACAGAAGAACATTTTCAATCCCGCCGGTTTGACTTCGACCGGGTACCCCTGGGACAAAAAGTTCGATAACGCCCCGGTAGCCATCGGTTATGTCGGTAACAAATTAGAAGAATTAAAGCCGACGCCGCGCGTCGCTGATGTTTGGGGAAATCGAGGGCCGGGGAACTTGATAACGACCGTCAACGATCTCTATCAGTGGATCCAGGCGCTTCGTACCAACAGAGTTCTTTCCGAGCACGCCAAAAAGAAGATGTTCACCGCGTACGCTCATATTAACGAAGGCTACGGCTGGCATGTTGATAAGACTGCGCGTAACACGATGATGGTCCGTCGCGGCGGCGGCAGAGAGGACTTTGAAAGTGAAGTGCAGTGGTACATTGACGAAAAAATCGTAGTCATATTCACCGTCAATATGGATCTAAACTTTCGCCGGCGCGTTGCTCCCGCCATTGAGCAGGCAATTTGGCGAAAGTAATAACGAACTGAATTGAGTAATCGACATTGGTCGTGACGAGCTTGCTTGCTTCGTTTACTATCCAACATGGGTTGGGGAGGGTAAACGCAACCCGAAGGGTTGCCAGAAAGTAGCCGGTCGTCGGAGTCCGCGGAGACCACCGGAAATGTCGTTAGTCATGACCGCACCCGGAAGGGATGCCAGACGTCACAACAAGTACTTCTCGTCAAGAGCCCATGAGCTGAAGTCTAAATCACTGGTAAACGTAAGAGACCTTTACATCGAAAGCATTCCCGGTGGTCTCCGCGGACTCCGACGAC